>Ga0316203_1000046_pt1 | contig 233702 bp, 219 predicted proteins | sample 6monrhotite_MG_FD_204940 | JGI IMG/M metagenome (GOLD analysis project Ga0316203, IMG submission 204940) | Microbial mat bacterial communities from mineral coupon in-situ incubated in ocean water Damariscotta River, Maine, United States -... | ecosystem: Environmental > Aquatic > Marine >... | reverse complement strand
ATTCTCCGCGACGCGCACAACGTCATCGCGGAACTCTTTCGGATAGGGCTTAGGCACGATGGCATCCTTCCAGGCCCACCCCCTCGGGCAAGCCATGTCAGATGTCACCTATCCGTGCAGCAGACCCCTGCCCCCGCAACCATGTCCTGTCGCAGGACATAGGAAACCTCCGAACCTACGGGTTCGGGGGCTTCTGTCGTCGGGGCGCGAGATCGTCGCACCATGAGCCCACGCCGCAATGCACCGCCAGATCTGGCGCGAATGGGCGCTTGGGTCGCGCTGACACCACAGTTTGAGGCGAATCTGGGCGCACGGGCGCCACGCGAGGGCGCCACGCGAGGTGCTGCGCGGGTGGAGTCGCCCTCGCCACGCTTCCCGCATTCGCATTGCGCACACGAGCGCGTGGCGCGAGCCCCCAGAGATCGCCTGATCCGCCACGATAGGGGGGCCGGGGCACGAGGGCCCGCCTCCGCTGTCGACGCCCCCCTTCAGGATCCTGTGTCGCCAGCACCCCGGCCGGCCGATGTTCAGACGGATTCGGGTTCTGGCTGAACATCGGCCACCTCACGCGTGAGACCGCGGCGCTCGGCTCAACTCGCGATGGCGGGGATGATGGCGCCGGAGAACACCTGCCACGCAAGAGCCGTCTTCGCCACGAGGCTCAGCGTGATGTAGGTGCGCTCGCCCTGCAGGTAGCTCTTCCACTTGCCTACCTGCTTGTACTGCAGCCACTGGTTGACGGCGAACGTGTTGAAGAACACGAAGAGCGAGATGACGATGCCGACGACGAAGTCGGGCGCGGCGACCTCGCTCTCACTGCCGGGGCGCAAGAAGTAGATGAGCACGAGGATCCACGGCACGATGCCGACCATGGAGCCGAAGATGAAGGGCAGCATGCCACCCGACCCGGGCTGCTCGTACTTCTCCTGCAGGGCGCCGAACAGGATCATGGCTGCGTTGACGGCGAAGATCGCGAACAGGGCGCCGATGTCGGTCACACCGTTGATGGCGAGAATGAGCCAGATCATGATCGACGAGCTGAGCGAGTACTCCGTCCAGCGGAAGTAGTTGCGGTTCGCCAACAGGCCGCCCTTGTAGCGGCCGAAGAACCACGGGCTCGAGATGAGGAAGTGGAAGAAGGCGCTCAGGGCGAGGAATGCGACGACGCCGATGCCGATATTGACCTCGAACAGGGTCACGCGCTCCGGAGGCAGAGGAACACCGGGAGGGCCCGCGAGGTAGTCGGCGGTCACGGCGAACAGCACCTGGGTGCTGAGCATCGTGAGCACGATCGCGAAGCCGATCGCCTGCAGCAGGTGCAGACTGCCGGCGACGAGGTTGTAGACGCGCAGCCGGTCGATCTGCTGGTCGGGGGTGTAGGTCTTCTTCGCCATCGTGCGCTCCTTCGGGCTGGACGGGTTCGCCGCTGACGCTAGCAGGCGCCGCCCCAGCCATGGCCCGCTACGGTGAGAACGTGACAGACACGAAGCCACCCGACCGTCGACTGGTGAGCCGGCCCGCGCTCGTCTCGTCCTTCCTCGCCCCCGTGTTCTTCATCGGCGGCACGATCGTCGCCGAGCTCGCCTGGCCGGGATTCGATCCGGTCGCGATGACGATCAGTGAGCTGGCGGCGGGGGATGCCCCCACGCGAGTCTTCATGACCCTCATGTTCGTGCTCACCGGCGTCTGCCACCTCGTCACCGCGGCGTTCGCGCGAGGTCTCGCGTGGCCCGGGCGTGCGGCCCTGGCACTCGCGGGCGTGGCGCTCTTCGCGGTCGCCGCATTCCCCCTGCCCGCGGTCGGCGAGTCGAGCCCCGAGCACCGCTACTCGGCCATGGCCGGGTTCGTGCTGCTGGCCCTGTGGCCCGTGCTGAGCATGCGCTTCTCGCCCCGGTACCCGTGGCTCGTGCGCCCGCTCGGGGCGACCCTGAGCACCCTCGCGGTCGGCGCGGCCTGCGTGGCGTTCGCGTGGATCGAGGCCTCGCCCGACCCGGCTCTCGTCGGGCTCGCTGAACGGGTGGCGGCCTACCTCGAGTCGCTGTGGCCGGCCGTGGTCGTGCTCGCCCTCGCTCTGCGCGACCGCCGCGTGTCAGCGCGTGAGTCTCACCTGCGCGGCGGCTGAGCGCCGAGCCACTGCACAGCCGCGGCGCCCGCGGCGACCCCGCGCTCGACCGCAGCCTTCAGGGCAGCACCGTCTGCGAGCTCGGCGCACACCGCACCCACGAAGGCATCGCCTGCCCCCGTCGTGTCGACGACGGTCACGCGCGGTGCGGGCACGTGCCCGCTGCCGGTCGGGCTCGCGAACACGGCACCCTCCCCGCCGAGGGTGATGATGATGCTGCGGCAACGGTCAAGCAACGCGGTGGCGGCAGCGGTCGCGTCGTCGACCGAGTCGACGGTCGCCCCGGCGAGGTCGTGCGCCTCGGACTCGTTGACGACGAGCGGGTCGCAGAGCGTGAGCAGAGCATCCGGAATCTCCCGGCTGGGGGAGAGGTTGAGCACGACGCGCCCGCCCGCCGCGTCGACCGCCTCGGCGGCGGCGACCACGACCTCGAGGGGAATCTCGAGCTGGGCGAGCAGGACGGTGCGGGGGCCCGCGAGCTCGCGCACGATCGGCACGATCGACTCGACGCTGAGCCGGCCGTTGGCGCCGGGCGCCACGACGATGGTGTTCTCGCCGTCGCGCGAGACGGTGATGAGCGCCACACCGGTGGGCGCATCCTCGAGGGTGAGCGTGCGGGAGACGTCGATGCCGCCCGAGCCGAGGGCGTCGAGCATGGCGCGACCGTTCGCGTCCGCGCCGACCGCGCCGAGGAGGACGGGCAGGGCGCCCGATCGTGCGGCCGCGAGAGCCTGGTTGGCGCCCTTGCCGCCCGTCGCCGTGACGAGGTCACCGCCCATGAGCGTCTCGCCGGGCTGCGGGTGACGCTCCACGAGCACCGTGAAGTCGGTGTTCGCCGAGCCGAGAACGATGAGGGTCGCGGTCATCCCCTCATCGTGCCAGAGTGGTCGCCGCGGCGACCAGCGCGCCACGAGCGGTAGGCAGACCACGCCCCGGTCGACCACAGCGCCCAGGCGACGAGGAGCGGTTGGAACAGCAGCCGGATGCCCCGGGCCACGTCCGTCGTGAGGCCGAAGCCGTCCCGCCCCTCCGTGAACTGCGCGATGTTGCCGGGGAAGATGGCGAGAAAGAACAGGGCGACGAGCCAGCCCACGGGCACGCGCCAGCGGCCGAGCACGAGCAGCGCGAGCCCGAGGGCGATCTCGACTATGCCGGAGGCGACGACCACGACGTCGCCGTCGATCGGCAGCCACGGCGGCACCTGGTTGAGGAACTCCTCGCGACCGACCGTGAGGTGGCTGAGCCCCGCGAGCAGCAGCGCTGCGCCGAGCAGCCAGCGCGCGAAGCGCTGCGGCCACGACGTGCCGGGCGGGCGCGGCGCGGCCGGGTCGGTGGGGGCGGTGCTGGGCGGGGGAGCGGAGGGGTCGCGCATGGTGCCCAGTCTGGCACTACGGCCCGCTGAGCGGCGGGCCTTAGGCTGGTCGCATGAGCACTCGCACCGCCGTCGCCGTCGCCCAGTGGGGCCCGGGAGCCGACCGGGACGTGAACCTCGCCGAGCTGCGCGAGCTCGCGCAGAAGGCCGTCGATCAGGGTGCCGGGCTCGTCGTGTTCCCCGAGTACTCGGCCTACTTCACCCCGAAGCCCGACGAAGGGTGGGTCGCGAACGCGGAGCCGCTCGACGGCCCCTTCGTCTCGGGGCTCTCGGCGATCGCCGCCGAGCTCGAGGTCATCATCGTGGCGGGGCTCCTGGAGGAGTCGTCGCAGCCCGAGAAGTGCCGCAACACGATCGTCGCCGTCGGCGCAGACGGCTCTCTGCTCGCGACCTCGCCCAAGCTGCACCTGTACGACGCGTTCGGCGCGCAGGAGTCGCGGTGGGTCGAGCCCGGCGAGATCAGCGCGCCGCAGCTGTTCGAGTTCGCGGGGCTGCGGGTGGGCATCCAGACCTGCTACGACCTCCGCTTTCCGGAGGTGACGCGCCGGCTTGCGGACGCGGGGGCGGACCTCGTGCTCGTTCCCGCCGAGTGGGTCGCGGGCCCGGGCAAGCGTCACGCATGGGTGACCCTCGCCGCGGCGCGCGCCATCGAGAATACGGTCTACCTCGCCGGCGCCGACCACCCGCCGCCCATCGGTGCGGGGGCGAGCCTCATCGTCGACCCGCTGGGCGCGCAGCTCGCCTTCCTCGACGACGAGGTGGATGTTGCGGTCGCCACGCCCGATCGGGCCCACCTCGACGAGGTGCGCCGCATCAACCCCGCCCTGCAGTTGCGCCGGTTCGGGGTCGCGCCGCTCTGACCCCCGCGAGCCCTAGCGGGCGGCGAAGGTCCGGAGGCGTTCGCTCGCATCGGCGATCGCGGCCTCGGTGCGGCAGAACGCGAAGCGCAGCGAGGAGCGCACGACGGGGTCGGTCGAGCGCGGGGCGAATGCCTGCAGAGGAATGGACGCGACGCCCGGGTCGAGCGTGAGCTCGCGCGCGGCGACGGCCCCGTCGTTGATGCCGAGCGGGGCCGCGTCGGCGACGACGAAGTAGGAGCCGCTCGAGGGGCTCACGCGGAAGCCGGCTGCCCGCAGCCCGTCGCTCAGCAGGTCGCGGCGGTTCTGCAGAGACACCCGCTGCTCGTCGAAGTAGCTGTCGGGCAGTCCGAGACCGACGGCGACGGCTGGTTGGAAGGGCGCGCCGTTGACGTAGGTCGTGAACTGCTTGACGGCGAGCACGTGGTCGGTGAGCTCGGCGGGGCCGGTCATCCAGCCGATCTTCCAGCCGGTGACGCGGAACGTCTTCGCGGCGCTCGAGATGGTCAGGGTGCGCTCGCGCGCGCCCGGGATGAGCGCCGCGGGCGTGAACGGCGCATCGTCGTACACGAGGTGCTCGTACACCTCGTCGCTCACGATGACCGCATCGTGCGCGGCGGCGCGCGCCACGATCCGCTCGAGCAGCTCGGGCCGGATCACCGAGCCGGTGGGGTTGTGCGGGTTGTTGAGCAGAACGACCCGCGTGCGGTGCCCGATCGCGGCGTCGATCTCGGCGGTCTCCGGCTGAAAGTCCTCACCGCGCAACGGGATGGTGCGATGCGTGGCGCCGCTCAGCCCGATCATGGCCGCGTAGGAGTCGTAGTACGGCTCGAGGGTCACGACCTCGTCGCTGGCCCCCGCGAGGGCGAGAAGGGCGACGGCGATGCCCTCGGTCGCCCCCGTCGTCGCGATGACCTCGGTGTCGGGGTCGACCGTGTCGCCCCAGAAGCGCTCGCGATGCTCGGCGATCGCCTGGCGCAGCACGGGCATGCCCCGGCCCGGAGGGTACTGGTTGACCCCGGCATTGATCGCCTCGATGGCGGCGTCGAGCACCTCGCGCGGAGCATCCTCGTCGGGGAATCCTTGCCCCAGATTCACGGCGCCGTGCTCCGTGGCGAGGGCGGAGATCTCGGCGAAGATGGTGGAGCGCACCGTGCCGGCCTCATCGACGAGGCCGGCCGCGTCGACGGTGCGCAGCCACGGCGGTGGGGTGCTCATCACTCCACCCTAACGACCGGCGCTGAGCGGGTCAGCCCGTCGACTTGGGCAGGGTGAGGCTCGTCGCCCACTCGTAGAACACGCTCTTGCCGGGGGAGGTGTCGGCGACGTCGGCATCCACCGAGCGGTGCAGCAGGTCGGCGATGGCGCGAATCGTCGTATCCAGGTCGTCGTGCGGTGCTGTGATGGCGAGCCCGGCCGAGCAGACGGAGAGCACGCTCGACACCATGCGCGCGTCGATATCCGGCCGCACCATGCCCGCGTTCTGCAGGTTCTCGATGAGGTCGGCCCGCACCCCGATATTCGGCAGGTAGACGAAGCCGTTGGCGTTGCGCATGATCTGATGCAGAGCATCCCGATCGATCACGAACAGGGTGCGTGCGAGGGGGCGCTCGTATACCGACGATAGGATGTAGGTGTACATGCGCGAGAGCAGGCCCCCGCGAGGGTCGCGCTCCACGTGGTCGACGATGCTCGCGTACATGAGGCTGAACTCGCGGTTCAGCATGCTCACGAGAACATCGTTGGGGGTATCGAAGAGGCTCTCGACCTCGTCGCGCGTGGCGCCGGAGCGCTCGGCGATCGCCGGGAACGTGACCGCGCTGTAGCCGTCGTGCATGATCAGGTCGGCTGCGGCGGAGAGGATCTGGTCGATATCGGTGACTGGGGGGTGGGTCATCGAGTACTCATCACGGTTCGGGGGTCAGGACGGTGATTCGGGGTGGAGCACAGTCTGAGTGTACGTCGACCGACAGACAGGTGGGTACACCCCATTCGGGTGCGGCTTGTGGAGAATTCGAGGCGGGATGCTGCGCTCGCGCCTACCGTGAGCGCCATGCCGAGACGCCCCCTCGCCCTGGTCGCGCCCCTGCTCGTGCTCGCGCTGGTCGGCTGCACCCCGACCACCGTCATCCCGCCGGCGGGCCCCCCGAGTGAGGAGGCTCCCCTCTTCGCGAGTGACGAGGAGGCGCTCGCCGCGGCGACCGAGGCGTACGAGGAGTTCCTCGCCGTCTCCAGCCAGATACTGCAAGACGGTGGGGACGATCCAGAACGCGCGCGCACATACCTGAGCGATTCTGTGTTCGCCGAGGAACTGGCTGGTTACGAGCAGTTCTCCAAGAGCGGGTTTCGACTGATCGGCCAGTCGCGAATCACCAACTCGGTACTCCAACAGTGGTCTCAGTACGAAACGAAAGCGGAGATCATCGCTTACTTCTGCGTGAGCCTGGAAGGGACCGACGTAGTGAATGGTTCTGGAGAGTCAATCGTGACTGCCGATAGGCCAGAACAGAGCGTCTTTGAGATTGTGTTGACAGGATCACGAAGTGACCTCGTGATTGAAAGCAAGCAAGTTTGGTCGGACGAGTCCGTATGTGGGTGAGGAACGCTATAGCCGCAATACTCCTCGGAACGATTTCGACCGTAATAATCGCCAGCCCTGTGAAGGCCAGCAGTACTTGCACTGACTCAAGTTGGTACGTCGGAGGGTGTCCAAACATCGGCGGCGAGCTCGGTGATGACGAGGCGCTGCTGGTGGGCGACCTCGACGGTCCCGGCAGCGAAAGCAGCGGCGGGGGCGGTGGCAGCGGCAATGGTCGTCCCGACGTGAGCGGGGGCGCCTCGCACCTCGTGGCGCCGTGCATCGACGTCTTCGAGGGCTACTGCGACGGGGTCCGTCCGGGTGGCCCGGAGGGCGGTGGGGCTGCCGACCCGATCACGCTGAGTGACATCGAAGCGTTCCGCCCCACCCCGCCCGTGCAGTTCATGCAGCCCGACGGCTGGATGGTCGTCGGACTGCCGACGAACTTCTACACGACGACCTCGAGCCACACCGTGGGCGGTGAGCTGCTGGGGCTGCCGGCCACGGTGCGCTTCACACCGTTCTCCTACCGCTGGCGCTACGGCGACGGCACGAGTGCCGTGCTAGCCACGCGGGGTGCGCCGTGGAGCTCTCTGGGGCTGCGGGAGTTCGACGCGACGGCGACGAGCCACGTCTACCGAGCATCCGGCACCTACGTCATCGACCTCGACGTCGACTACACCGCCGAGTACCGGATTCAGGACGGTGCGTGGCTTCCCATCCCGGGCTCATTGCGGCTGCCCGCCAACCGCCTCACCGCGACAGCCGGCGACGCCGTGACAGTGCTCGTCGACCGGGACTGCGCGACGGCGCCGAGCGGCCCCGGCTGCTGAGACCGCGCAGCACCCCGCACGCGTCGCCGCGCGCTGTGGAGGCGCAGTGCGAAGCGCCGGGTCGCGTTCAGGCCGCGTAAATGCGACGCACAGGTTGGCGGAGCACGCTGGGCGCAGCTGAAAGGATCTAGCTCATGAACTCCACGCCCTACGGCGCTGCACCCGGAACCCCCGACGACTCCCGCACGGCCGAACCCACGGGCGCACCGACCGACGGCGCACCGACCGCCGGCGCCGCGCCGCGGTCCGCGTCCGCGGCTCCTGAGCACGCCGCCCCGCAGCAGTCCGCAACCCAGCAGTCCGTACCCCCGCAGCCCGCACCCCAGCACGTCGCGGCTCAGCAGCCCGCTCCCAAGCGCTCGGGCGCTCCCCTCATCGCCGCCCTCGCCGTGGGCGCCCTCATCGGCGGTGCCGCCGGGGGCGGCGTCGTCGCGGCAGTCATGTCGAACACTCCCTCGGTCGTCTCGGGCGTCACCGGCACGCCCTTGAGCATCAGCGTCAACGACCCCGGCAATGCCACGCTCGTCACGAGCGTCGCCGCGACCGCGCTGCCCTCCATCGTGACCATCCAGGTGGCCGGCGGCGGAGCGAGCGGCAGCGGCTCGGGGGTCATCCTCAGCGACGACGGCTACATCATCACCAACTCGCACGTCGCCACTCTCGACGGCGCGACCTCCGACCCCGACCTGCGGGTGACCCTGAGCGACGGCCGCATCGTCGACGCGACGCTCGTCGGCGCCGACCCGCTCGCCGACCTCGCCGTCATCCAGGTCAGCGAGACCGACGGCCTCGTGCCGATCGAGTTCGCCGACTCCGACGCCCTCAACGTCGGCGACAACGCAATCGCCATCGGCGCGCCCCTCGGGCTCTCCAACACGGTCACGAACGGCATCATCTCGGCCCTCAACCGCTCCATCACCGTGCAGTCGTCGGCTGTGCCTGAGGCGCCTGGCGACTCGCTGCCCGACGGCGAGGATGCCCCCTTCGACTTCTGGAACTTCGACAGCCCCGGTGACCCCGACGATCAGGAACTGCCGCCGCAGCGCCAATCGTCCACGATCTCGCTGCCGGTCATCCAGACCGACGCCGCCATCAACCCCGGCAACTCGGGGGGCGCACTCCTCAACGACGAAGGCCAGCTCATCGGCATCAACGTCGCCATCGCCACAGCGGGCGGTTCAGGAGGCCAGGCCGGCAGCATCGGCGTGGGCTTCTCGATTCCCGCCAACTATGCGCAGCGCATCGCCACCGAGCTCATCGCCACGGGTACCGCGAGCCACGGGCTGCTCGGGGCGACCGTGACGAGCGCGGCGACATCTTCCGACAGCGATGTCGTCGGAGCGCTCATCGACGGCGTCTCGCCAGGAGGCGCCGCCGACATCGCGGGTCTGCGCTCCGGCGACGTCATCACGGTCTTCAACGGCGTTCCGATCACCGACCAGATCGACCTCACCGCCCAGGTGCGCGTGCTCGCCGGTGGAGAGAGCACGACGCTCGTCTATGTGCGCGACGGTGTCTCCGACGAGGTGACCGTCACGCTCGGCGAGCTCGGCTGACCCGCTAGCCTCGGGAGCTATGGCGCCCTCCGAGACCGCACCCCCCGGCGTGAGCTACGTCATGCCGGTGTTCAACGAGGCCGCCTACATCGACGACGCGGTGACGAGCGTGCTCGCCCAGCAATACGAGGGAGAGCAGGAGCTCGTCATCGCGCTCGGCCCGTCGACGGACGGCACGAGCGAGCGCGTGCGCGCCCTCGCCGAGCAGGATGCGCGCATCCGCATCGTCGAGAACCCCGAGATGGCCATCCCCATCGGCCTCAATCGCGCCATCCGCGCCGCGCACCACGACGTCATCGTGCGCGTCGACGCCCACACCGAGCTCGACCCGCTCTACACCGCGGTCGGAGTGGCCACCCTCCAGCGCACGCGAGCGGCGAGCGTCGGCGGGGTCATGGTCGCCACCGGCCGCGGGCGGCTGCAGTCCGCGATCGCCCGCGCCTACAACAGCCGACTCGGCCTGGGCGGCGGTCCGTACCACGGCGGCGCCTCCGAGGGCCCGGCCGAGAGCGCGTACCTCGGGCTCATGCGCCGCGAGCCCCTCGAGGCTGTCGGGCTGTACGACGAAGGCCTCAGGCGCGGCGAGGACTGGGAGCTCAACCTGCGCCTGCGCCGAGCGGGGCACCTCGTGTGGCTCGATCCGCAGCTGCAGGTCGTCTACTGGCCCCGCGACACATGGGCGAAGCTCGCCCGGCAGTTCACCGCCACCGGCATCTGGCGCGGCGAGCTCGTGCGTCGCGCGGGAGGCCGTCACCCGCTGCGGTACTTCGCACCGCCGGCCCTCCTCGTGGCGAGCGCGCTGAGCCTCGTGCTGCTCGTGCTCGAACTGACCAGAATCGTGACGGGCCCGCTCGCCCTCGTACTCTCCCTCGTCTACCTCGCGCCCGTGCTCTACGCTGCCCTGCTCCTGGCTCTGCTACTCCTGCGCTCGAGCGGCGAACGGCTGCGCGACCGCGCGACCTTCGCCATGGTCATCGCCGTCATGCACTACAGCTGGGGTGCGGGCTTCCTGCGCGGCGTGCTCCTCGGGGCGCGCGACGCCGTCGACCGCTCCCGCATCGAGTCGTAGGGCGCGCGTCGCCGAGCTGCGCGCGCTCAGTCGAGCAGGCCTTCGGCGAGGATGCGCGCCACGACCCGCTCGCCCGCGCGGCCGTCGTCGAGGGGCGTGAAGCGCTCGCGCCACGCGGCGCGCTGCGACGGCAGCGTGCCAGAGCTGCTCGCGTCGATCGCGTCGAGCAGAGCATCCCGTGACGCGACGACGGGGCCGGGAGCGTCCGTCGTGACGTCGAAGTAGAAGCCGCGAAGCTCGTCGGCGTAGCGGTCGAGGTCGGGGGTGAAGAGGATGACCGGGGTGTCGGTGGCCGCGAGGTCGAACATGATCGAGGAGTAGTCGGTCACGACGACGTCGGCGGCGAGCAGCAGATCCGCCACATCGGGGTAGGTCGTCGCGTCGATGATGCCCGGGCCCTCCAGGTCGCGGCCGAACCGGAGTGTGCGACTGTGGCCGCGCACGACGAGCACCGCACGCGGGTCGCGCTCGCGCAGCTCGGCGGCGAAGCTCGGCAGGTCGAGGTAGTCGACGAGCTCGGTGCGGTCGTCGCGCCACGTCGGTGCGTAGAGCACGGCGCGGTCGTGCGCCTGCAGGCCCAGTCGGGCGCGCACCGCCGCGCGGTCGCCGGCGACGAGCATGTCGCTGCGCGGGTAGCCCTCCACCCACAGCGGGCCGCGGAACGCGTACGCCCGACGCAGGATGCTCGCCGCGTACTCGTTCTGGGCGAGCAGAATGCTCCACCGAGCGCTCTCGCGCCGCACGGCGATGCGCGTGCGCAGGCCCACGCGGTCCCGATCGAGGGCGAGGCGCTTGAGCATCGTGCCGTGCCACGTCTGCAGTACGGTCTGGTGCGGCCGGGGCATCCACCGCTTGCGCAGCCAGTCGTTGACGACGAGCACGCGCGCGTCGGCGCGCACGCGCCACCACTCGGCCGAGCCCTCGACGATCGGCACCGCCCCCCCGGGTACGGCGATCGAGCGGTCGACGACCGACCAGTAGCGCGTCACGTCGGGCCTGATGCGGGCGAGCTCGCGGTCGATCGCGAGCGGATTGCACGCGACCGTCTGGCTGTAGAAGCTCTCGAAGAACACGGCGGTCTCAGGGCGAGCGGCGCGGCGGCGGTAGTCGCGCTCGAGGCGCTTCTGGGCGGATGCTCCGCGCTCGTCCTCCCGCAGCGGAGGCTCGACGCGCAGCAGCAGGGTGCCGTCCTCGGCGAGCAGCCGTGCGCGCAGAAGCTCCTGGTCGAGCGGCGGCGGCACCTCGGCGTGCACCGCCGCGCGGGCCGTGCGCGGCGATCCCTCGAGCACGGTCTCGAGCCGGTAGTCGCCCGACCGCGGCGGCAGGCACGCCGCACCCCAGCGCTCCCCGAGCAGCGGGAAGGTCGCCGTGAACGACTCGCCGTCCTGCTCCACGACCCCCGCGATCGTGTGGCGGGAGCCGGCGAGCGCGAGGTCGAGCATCCTCGTCGCGGAGCGTCCCCGCACGCGCAGGCACGGTGCACCCTGGGCGTCGTCGCGAAGCGTCGTCTCCTCGACCACGATGTGACGCTCGGTGACGACGGCGGGGGTCGCGGTGTCGGTGGCGTGCTCGCCGAGCAGGGTGAGCACCGCGTCGAGCACGCGCCCGGTGGCCCGACCGTCGAGCAAATCGACGTGCTCGTCGCGCAACCAGGCCGCGTGCGCGAGCGCTGCGGCCCGTCCATCGCCGAGGGCGGCGTCCAGACGCTCGAGCGCCTCCGCCCACGTTGCGGCCGGGTCCCCGCCGCTGAAATCGCGGTACGGCGTGTACAGCCCGCGCGTCGCCAGGTAGCGGGCGAGATCCGGCGCGAAGAACACCGTCGGAACACCGCCGATCGCCGCATCGAAGGCGATCGACGAGTAGTCGGTCACGACCACGTCGACGGCGGCCAGCACGGGGGTCACATCGGTGAGCACGTCGCTGCCGAGCAGGCGGATGCGCGGCGACTGCTGCGCCCCCGCCGCGTACGAGCCCGCCCCGAGCGGGTGGGAGCGGATGAGCAGCACGGCGCCGGCGCGGTCGGCCCAGGCCGCGATGGCCTGCCACTCGTCGCGGGTGGGGATCGCGGCATCCTCATCGCCGTCCCGCCACGTCGGCGCGTACAGCACGACCGGGCCCTCCTCGGGCAGTGCACCGCAGGCGTCGGCGACCGTCGCGCGGGCGCGCATGCGGCGCTCGGCGGCCGTGCCGCGCAGCAGCACGTCGTCACGCGGGTCGCCCGAGACGAGGATGCGCGCCGCATCGAGCCCGAACGCGCTGCGGATGCGGCCCGCCACGAGCGCCGACGCGACCGGAAAGAGCGCGATCTGCGCCCCTGCCCGGCGATACAGCGCGCGCATGAGGCGGCCGACCCCGGGCAGGGACCCGATGAGCGGCAAGCGCAGAGCGGCCGCCGAATCGAGGTGGAGCCTCTTGAGCGGGATGCCGTGCCACAGCTGCACGACGCGCGCGCCGCTCACCCCGAAGCGGTTGACGTCGCCGAAGCCGTGGGTCACGACAGCGACACCCGCGCGCAGTGTCGCCCACAGGCCACGCGGCCCCCGCTTGGGCAGGGCGCGCATGCCGCGCGCCCGCGCCGCGTCGAGCTCGGCGCGACTCGACGCGAGCCACGTGAGCCGTCGCTCGGGCTGGCTCTCGCGCGCGAGGTCGTGCAGCGCGAGCGCACCCTCGCCGAGACCGGCTCCCGAGCCGAGCACCCACTGGCGGGGGCTGCGCGGCACGAGGACGGCGACGAGCGCCCCGAGCGCGTAGAGCGGGGCGCGGGCGAGCACGCGCGCGTTGCCGGCGCTGAACGTGAAGCGGGCCATCTCGAGAGATTCTGTCACCTCGCGCCTGCGCCGCACACAGTTGCGAACAAGTCGGTAACGGTGTGGCCGAATCGTCAGGGGCGCCGCAGAGGCGCTGGGAGGATGGACTCATGGGGCTCTGGGGGCAGGCAAAGGCAGCGCGGCGCATCGCGCGCAACCTTCTGCGCTCGCGCCGCAACCGCGCCCTTCTCGCCGAGCGGCTCGAGGGCGTGACGCCTCCCGACCCGGGGTCGATCGAGATCGCCGTGTACTTCGCCGACACGCGCGTGAACCTGTACCAGATCAGGCAGTGGTACGCGCCGCTCGCCGAGCTCGCGCGCGAGCATCCGGTCGCCATCATCAGTCGCAGCCCCGGCACGATGATGACGCTCCTCGATGAAGCGCCCGTGCCTGCCGTCTACCTGCGCAGGGTGACCGACCTCGAGCGCTTCGTCGCCGAGCAGCCCCTGCGCCTCGTGCTCTACGTGAACCAGAACACCAAGAACTTCCAGATGTTCCGGTACGGCCGCATGTGGCACGTGTTCGTCAACCATGGCGAGTCCGACAAGATGTACATGACGACCAACCAGTACAAGGCCTACGACTACGCCTTCGTCGCCGGTCAGGCCGCCAAGGATCGCCTCGCGCGCAAGCTGTGGAACTACGACCTCGATCGCCGCGTGCTCGAGATCGGGCGACCGCAGGCCGACCACTTCGCCGGCGAGCTGCCGTTCACCCCCGACGACCGCACGGTCGTGCTCTACGCGCCGACCTGGGAGGGCGACCGCCCGGCCGCCGCGTACGGCTCGATCGCGAGCCACGGGGAGAGGCTCTTGGATGCTCTGCTCGCGACCGGCCGCCACCGAGTCATCTACCGGCCGCACCCGCGCAGCGGTGTCGTCGACCGCGGGTATCGCGCGGCGCACGAGCGCATCGTCGCGGCCCTCGCGCAGGCGAACGCCGCCGATCCCTCCGCCCACCACCTCTACGACGCGGGCTCCTCGCTCGGCTGGCAGCTCGTCGCAGCCGATGTCGCCATCACCGACATCTCGGCGATGGTCTACGACCGACTCGCGACCGGCAAGCCGCTCATCGTCGCGCGACCGGCCTCGGCTGCCGCCGAGATCGACGAGTCGGGCTACCTGAGCGCGTGCGAGTGGCTGAGCGCCGAGCAGGCCGATCAGATCGTGCCGCTCGTCGACCACGTGCTCACGAGCCCGGAGGCGCACGATGCACTCACCGCCTGGGTGACGCGCTACTTCGGCGACACGACGCCGGGGGCGGCGACCGCGCGGTTCCACGCCGCGGTGGAGAGCCTCATCGACGAGTGGGAGCGTGCGGCCGCCGCGCACGCCGCCGACCCCATCACGAGCGAGTCTGACCCGCTCGACGACGAGGAAGACGAAGACGCCGTTCCGGGCGAGGACTGATCGCCTCGAGCTCGGCCGGCCACGCGAGCGGCGCGGGCCCGAACGCCTGACGCGCGGCGGTGACGACGCGACCGCCGATGATGCGGTTGCTCGTGCCGCCGATGACGGCGCCGATGCCGAAGGGGATGAGGCGGCCGGCCATGCCGGCCCCCTGCGCGACGGCGAACCGCTTGGCCAGTTGCTCGCGCAGCGCACGGTTCAGATAGCTCGTGACCGCCTTCGGCATCGTCGCGGTGATCGTCTCGCCCCAGTACTCGGAACGATCTCCGCTGCGCGTGCCGGCCTGGCGCAGGAACTGCTCGAGCAGTTCCTTGCCCGGCCCACCCAAGAGCAGCGCCATGACGAGGGTGTGGGCGCGCTCCTCATCGTCGACGACGATGCCGTGAATCTCGGCGACCGATTGGGCGAACAGCGCCGTCATCTCGAAGAACAGCACCGTCTCGGCGCCGATGACGGTGAGGGTGATGGCGGTGCCGACCCCCGGAATGACCGAGGCGCCGCCGCTGCCGGCGCCGCTCAGAGTGACGCTCGCGAGGAAGCGCTTCTCGAGAATGCGCACGACCTGCTCGGGGGATGCCGTGGGGTGCTGGCGGCGGATGCTGCGGATGTGCGCGAGCACGGCCGGGCGCTGCGCCGACATGGCGGCGCGCAGACCGCGGATGAGCGCGGGATCGGCGTGAGCCCGGGGCTCGTCGTCGTGCGGTACCAGGCTCACGTCACGCTCCCATAGTCGGCGTCGTATGCGGCGAGAACCTCGCCGATCGGACCGTCGAGCTTGAGTTCGCCCTTGTCGAGGTAGAGCCCGCGCGTGCAGAACCGCTTCAGGTCGCGCTCGTTGTGCGATACGAAGAAGAGGGTGCGGCCGGCCGAGAGCAGCTCGTCGATGCGCCGATAGCACTTGGCGCGGAAGGCCTTGTCGCCGACCGCGAGCACCTCGTCCACGAGCAGGATCGGCTCTTCAAGCCGTGAGATGACCGCGAACGCGAGCCGCACCTTCATGCCGCTCGACAGGTGCTTGTACGGGGTGCCGACGAAGTCGCGCAGCTCGGCGAAGTCGATGATCTCGTCGTAGCGCGCGACGATCTCGGCCCGGGGCATCCCGTGCAGGCCCGCCGTGAGGAATACGTTCTCGCGCACCGTCAGGTCGTCGACGAACCCGCCCGTGATCTCGATGAGGGGGGCGACGCCGCCGTGCACCTCCACGGTGCCCTCGTCGGGCAGCATGACTCCGGCCACGAGCTTGAGCAGGGTCGACTTGCCCTGGCCGTTGCGGCCCACGACGCCGATGGCCTCGCCTTCGTGCACGGTGACGTCGACGCCGCGCAGCGCCCAGAACTCCCCGGGGCGTGCGCGGCGGTCACGGCCGGCGAACAGGTCCTTGAACGATCGCCGTCCTGTGCGGTTGCGACGGAACCGGATGCCCGCTCCGCTGGCCCGGATGACGGGCGCGCTCGTCGACTCGGTCGTCTCCATCAGATCTCCTTGAGCACTGAGCGCACCATGCGCCGGAAGACGAGAATGCCCGCACCCAGGAAGAGCAGACTCATCGCCGCAGCGATGAGGACGGCCGTTGCATCGACCTGCTCGGGGAAGAAGCTCGCCCGGTAGAGCGAGATGATGCCCGCGAGCGGATTGAACGAGGCCCAGAGCTCAAGGCCGTTCGGCAGGTCGGAGAGGCCGTAGATGATGGGCGAGCCGTAGAACAGGAAGCGCAGGATGAGCTTGACCGCACGCTCGAGATCGCGGAAGAAGACGACGAGCGGGGCGATCATGAGGGCCAGCCCCACCGTGAGCACGGTCTGCATCAGCACCGCGAGCGGCAACCACAGAACACCCCAGGTGAGCGTCGCGCCGAAGATGATCGCGAAGACGACGATGACGGGGATGCTCGCGAGAAACTCGATGCCCTTGGCGAGCACGATGCGGGTGACCCACACCGTGTGGGGGATGCGCGTGGAGCGCACGAGCTTCGCGTCCTTGATGAAGGCGCGCGTCGCGTCGCCCACGGCGCCGTTGAACCACATCCAGGGCAGCAGGCCGGCCAGCAGGAACACGATGTACGGTTCCGCGCCGATCGAGCGCTGCACGATCTGCGTGAAGACGAACCAGTAGATGACCGCCATGACGAGCGGCTCGAGCACCGACCAGAAGTAGCCGAGGAACGATGTCGAGTACCGCACGCGCAGGTCGCGACTCGTGAGCAGCCAGAGCGACTGGCGATACGCCTCGGAGCGCGAACGCGCGCGGCGCGGAGGGAGGGCGGTGGTCACGCGGTCAACGGTAGTCGTACCACCGCGTACTGGGGTGGAGGGGACCACCGGCGGAGGTGGAGGGGAGGGCGGCCCCGATCGCTCAGACGAAGAGGTTGGCGCGCTCGAGGTCTTCGGCGAAGTCGACCTCGACGGCGTACAGGTCGCTGATGTCGACCGGCTCGATGCGCACGCGATCGTGCTCGATCGCGAGCTCGATGCCGCGCTCGAAGTAGTCCTGGTCGGCGCAGCGGGTGAGGTGGTGCACGAGCGCGGCCTTGTCGCGGCTCGAGACGTAGTTGATGCCCACGGCCTCGCCGAGTCCGCCGACGACGGTCTTGGAGAGCTTCTCGATGAAGCCCTCGGCATCGACCGTGTACTTGACCTCCTCGTCGCTCACCGTGGAGGTGTTGACGCTCACGAAGGAGCGGTCGGCGTGCACGAGCTCGGCGGAACGGACGAGAGCCTGAGGGTCGAAGACGACATCGCCGTTCATCCACAGCACTCCGTGCTTGCCGGTGGCCTTCAGGGCACGCAGCAGGCTCTTGGAGGTGTTGGTCTGGTCGTACTGCTCGTTGTACACGTACTCGACGTGGGGGAACGCGTCGATGATGTGCTCGAGCTTGTAGCCGACGACGGTCGTGATGGTCACGTCGGTGCCGAACGCGGCACGGACGTTGTCGTGCTGCTGGCCCATGATGGTGCGGCCGTCGCTGAGCTCGGTGAGCGGCTTGGGAAGCTCGCGGCCGAGGCGGCTGCCCATGCCCGCGGCGAGGATGACGATCTGAGTGGTCATAAGAGATGCTCCTGGTGTGGTCGAAAGGGACACACCGTTGTGCACCCTTCGATTTTAGCGGCGCGACGCCGAATCGTCACGCTCTGTTCACCCTTCGTTTCCCAATCGTGACGGTATTCACGAACGAGATTCACCTGATGGGCGGGTGTGAGGGGTAGTGCCCCGCGTTGGTAGCGTTGAGCCGTGGAATCCTCGTCGTCGGCCGCTCAGGGCTCGAGCTCGTCCCGCAAGCCCGTGAAGCTGGCGAAGCCCGCCACGCGGCGCACGGGCAAGCCCGAGGTCACCGCGCCCGGCGCGAAGAAGCCTGCAGGGGTCGCGCCGGGTGCGAAGAAGGCGGCCCCCTCGACAGCGAAGGCTCCCCGGGCTCCGCGCAGCCCTCGCGCCAAGCCCGAGCCGCCGCCCGTCGTCGTCGAGGTCACCTCCCTCCGCAAGAAGTACGGCTCCACGGTCGCCGTCGACGACATCGACCTCACGGTGCGTCGCGGCTCGATGTTCGGGGTCGTCGGGCCCAACGGCGCGGGTAAGACCACGACGCTGTCGATGATCACGGGGCTCCTGCGGCCCGACTCCGGCACTGTGCTCGTCGCCGGTTCCGACGTCTGGCGCGACCCGATCGCCGCCAAGAGGGTCACCGGGGTCCTGCCCGACCGCATGCGACTCTTCGACCGGCTCACGGGTGCGCAGCTGCTGTACTACTGCGGCATGCTGCATGGTCTCGACCGTTCGACAGCGTCATCCCGCACGGAGGATCTCGGCGTTGCTCTCGGCATCGAGGGCTCGCTCAACCGACCGGTGCGCGACTACTCCATCGGTATGGTCAAGAAGATCTCGCTCGCCGCGGCGATGATCCACTCTCCGCGCGTCCTCGTGCTCGACGAGCCCTTCGAGTCGGTCGACCCCGTGTCGACCTCGCAGGCGATCGATCTGCTGCAGCGCTATACGGCCAGCGGGGGCACGGTGCTGCTGTCGAGCCACAACATGGCCCTCGTCGAGCGGGTGTGCGACAGCGTCGCCGTCATCGTCGATGGCTCCGTCCTCGCCGTCGGCACTCTCGACGAGGTGCGCGGTAAGCAGTCGCTCGAAGAGCGCTTCGTCGAGCTCGCCGGGGGTCGCGTCGCGGTGGAGGGTCTCGAGTGGTTGACCACATTCTCCGACTGAAGCTCGCACTGCTCGGCTCGGCCTTCCGGGGCGCTGCGAGCGCCGTGCGCGCTCTACTCGTGCTCGTCCTGGCGGGAGGCGTCGGCACGGCCCTCATCCTGCTCGCGCGTGAGGTGCAGGTCGATCGCGCCGACCACCGCGCGGCACTCATCATCGTCGCCTCGGCGATCGCGCTGGGCACCGTCGTGGCACCATTGAGCGCGGGGCTGGGCTCCGCACTGGAGCCGCGACGCTTCGCGGCGTTCCCCGTGCCCCGCGGGCAGCTCGCGCTCGGCCTCATGCTCGCCGGCGTCATCGGCATACCCGGCGCCCTCGCCGTCACACTCGGCATCGCGTTCGAGATCGCCTGGGCGGACACCGACAAGGCGGGCCTCGCCATCCTCGCGGGGGTCGTCGGAGCGATCCTCCTCGTCATGGCCTCCCAGTACCTCGTCGCGGTCACCGCTCAACTCGCGGTCTCGAGCGCGGCCGTGCGCATGATCACGACGGCGGCGCGACTGACGATCGCTCTCGCCCTCGGCGCCGCCGCCATGGCCGTCGTTCTCGTGCAGAGCGGCGAGGACACCGAGGGGCTCGTCGAGGTGGCCAGCGTGGTCGCGGCCACACCCCTGGGCTTCCTGTGGGCCGCACCAGGCGGTGTCGACGCCGAGATCGCATGGCGACTGTTCGGGGGTGCTGTCGCGGTCGCCGCCCTGGTCGCCGCCTGGCCGTGGGTCGTGAGCCGCATCGTGGAGGCGCCGCAGCGCATCCGGTCGGCACCCGCGATCCGCGGGCTCGGCTGGTTCGATCTCGTCCCCGCGACCGCGTCCGCCGCCATCGCCGCGCGCAGCCTGCTCTACTGGACGCGCGACGCGCGCTACCGCGCGGTCATCATCGCCTTGCCCGTCGCCCCCGCGCTCATGATGGTCGCGCTCGCCCTCGCGGGGGCTCCTGTGCCCCTGCTGTGGCTCATCCCCGTGCCGGTGTTCGCCCTCTTCCTCGGCTGGTTCAGCCACAACGACGTCGCCTACGACCACTCGGCGATGTGGATGCACGTGGCCGCACCTCTTCGCGGGTTCTCCGACCGCTGGGGGCGCGTGGTGCCGCCGCTCCTCATCGGCACGCCGCTCATCCTGCTCGCCTCGCCGCTCGCGGCGCTGTGGTCGGAGGTGCCCGACGTGTATCCCGCCGTCGTCGGCACTGGTCTCGGCCTGCTGCTCACGGGGCTCGGAGTGTCGAGCGTCTCCTCCGCGCTGACTCCCTACCCGGCCGCGCGTCCCGGCGCGGGCCCGTGGGATCAACCACCGCTCATCGGCGCCGCCGCGGGATGGGTCCAGTCGTTCACCCTGCTCGCGATCCTCGCGTTCATGTCGCCCTCCCTCACCCTCGCCGTCATGGGCCTGCTCGACGAGGACCCCGAGATGCTCGAACTGGCAGGGTGGGCCGGTGGGGCCACGGGGTTCGGGATGCTCGTGCTGGGCATCCTCATCGGGGGCTTCGTCTTCCGCCGCCGCGCACCGGAGCTCCTCGGCCTCCTCATGCGCACCTGAGCGCAGCCCGCCCCGCCGTCGTAGACTGACCCTCATGGCGACACTCGACGAGCCCGGCCAGGGTGGCGGCACCGACGTTCTCGACCGCGAGCTCGAGAAGCTGCTGGAGGACCGGCAGCTCGACGACGGCGACCACGAGCGGTTCTCGCACTACGTGCCGAAGGACAAGATTCTCGAATCGGCGCTCACCGGCAAGCCCGTGCGCGCGCTGTGCGGCAAGAAGTGGACTCCCGGGCGCGACCCCGAGAAGTTCCCCATCTGCCCCGACTGCAAGAAGATCTACGAAACGCTCCGCGACAAGTAGCCCGCACCGCACGCACCGCACGCACCGCCCCGCGGTGCGGTGCAGTGCGCCAGATCTGGCGCGAAAGGGCGCTCCTCCTCCACACTCGGCCCCATTTGCGGCGAATCTGACGTGAATGCGCGCGGGTCGTGCGCGAGCATCCCTGTCCTGCACCCTCTCGTGCATGACCCGACCCGCACGGCCCCTTCCCGATCACCTCCGCGACGAGACGATGTCCACGGCAGAGGCGCTTGCCCGCGGTGTGGCCGCCGATCGGCTGCGCCGCGCCGATGTTGTTCACCCCTTCCACGGTGTCGTCATGACGGGAGGTCGACCTCGGTCGATCGCCGACCGCGCGTGGGCCTTCGCTCAGGTGATGCCCGCCAGCGGGTGGTTCTCGCACACGACCTCTGCCCGGCTTCTGGGGCTTCCTCTTCCTCGATCCCACGAGAAGGGGCCGCTGCACGTCACGGTCAATCGGGGCACACGCGCTCCGCGAGGAGCGGGCGTTGTCGGTCATCAGCGCGAGTTGCCGTCGCCCTCGTGGTCGACTCTTCTCGTGCCCACGAGCACTCGCGAGCTCGTTCCGCTTCGAGTCGCGACCCCCGGCGCGGCGGCACTCACGACCGCCTCACTACTCTCACTTCCCGACCTTGTCGCCCTCCTTGACGCTCTGCGGCTGGTCGACGACTCCACGGCCCTTCGAGACATCGACCGGATGCTCGACCACAGTGCCCGCCGCGCAGGCGCCGCGGCATTGCGTCGGGCCCTCGCACTGTCGGAGCCCGGTGTGCGTTCACGAGCCGAGACGCATCTACGGTTGACGCTCGCCGCCGCTGGATTGCCGCGCGCCCACGTCGCCCCCGCCGTCGCGACGCCACTCGGCGAGCTGCACCCGGATCTCGCATGGCCGGAGTTCCGTGTGCTCGTGGAGTACGAGGGCGACCACCATCGAACGGATGCACGCCAGTTCGCCTCCGATCTTGCGCGGTTCGACGCCTTCGCCGATGCCGGCTGGCACCCCGTGCGTGCGACGAAGGACGACGTGTATTCGAGTTCACGTCGGGTGGTCTCGACGGTGGCACGTCGGTTGCGAGGTGCCGGCTGGCCATCGAGAAGGCCAGTGCGTCACCTCCCCACCCCGATCGCCACGCCGTAGCTCGCAAGGCGTCCCACGACGACGCGAACCATCCCAGATTTGTCCCAAACTGGGTCCCGCCGTGTGCTCAAGCGCCCATATGCGCCAGATCTGGCACCGCTAAGGGCCTGCGGGGAGCCCGCATGCCCCGGTAGCCTGGGGGCATGGCGGAGAGTGCGGGGGGCTGGCGGCTCGGGGGAGCGATGCGCGGTCTGTTTACGCGCCCGACGATCGACGAAGGCACGTGGGATGACCTCGAGACGGCGCTCATCGGCGCCGACTTCGGCCCCGACGTCACGGACGAGATCCTCGATCAGCTGCAGGAGCAGGTGAATCGGTTCCGCACGACCGACCCGGCCGACCTGAAGCGGATGTTGCGCGAGGCTCTCGAGGAGCGTCTCGCCGCCTTCGACCCGACTCTGACACTCAGCGATCGCCCCGCGGTCGTTCTGGTGGTCGGCGTCAACGGCGTTGGCAAGACGACGACGATCGGCAAGTTCGCCCAGTTCCTCACCAGCCGAGGTCGCAGTGTCGTCGTCGGTGCGGCCGACACCTTCCGCGCCGCGGCCGTCGACCAGCTCGCCACGTGGGCCGAGCGCGCGGGAGCCGACGTCGTGCGCCCCCAGCAGCAGGGCCAGGACCCGGCGAGCGTCGCCTACCAGACGGTCGATCACGCCACCCGTACGGGCACCGACATCGCGATCATCGACACGGCGGGCAGGCTGCAGACCAAATCCGGCCTCATGGATGAACTGGCCAAAGTGCGCCGCGTGGTCGAGAAGCTCGGCCCCATCGCCGAGGTGCTCCTCGTGCTCGACGGCACGACCGGGCAGAACGGAGTCGCCCAGGCGGAGGCGTTCATCGAGCACGCGGGCGTCACCGGGCTCGTCGTGACGAAACTCGACGGCTCGGCGAAGGGCGGCTTCGTGCTGCGCGTGCAGCAGCAGACGGGCATCCCGATCAAGCTCATCGGGCAGGGTGAGGGCATCGGCGACCTCACGGGCTTCACGCCGCACGTCTTCGCGGCAAGCCTCGTCCCCTAAGCCCGCGCCTCTTTGCGCCAGATCTGGCGCGAAAGGGCGCTCACGTCCAGACTCAAGCGCCCATTCGTGCCAGATCTGGCGCAAACGGGCGCGGCTTACTCGGCGTCGCGGGCGGCGGCGTGCTCGGTGCCGAGCATCCGGTACGTGTCGGCGTTGGCGCGGATCGCCGCCACCTCGTCGTCCGTCAGCTCGCGACGAACCTTGCCGGGCACGCCGGCGACGAGTGAGCGAGGCGGCACGATCGTGCCCTCGAGCACGACGGTGCCGGCGGCGACGAGCGACTCGCGGCCGATGACGGCGCCGTTGAGCACGGTCGCGCTCATCCCGATGAGACAGTCGTCCTCGATCGTGCACCCGTGCAGCATCGCTGCGTGACCCACGCTCACGCCGCGACCGACGATCGTGGGCTTGCCGGGATCGCCGTGCACCGACACGTTGTCCTGCAGGTTGGAGCCCTCGCCGAGCTCGATGCGGTCGCGGTCGGCGCGCAGCACGGCGCCGTACATGATGACGGCGTGCCCGTGCACGTGCACATCGCCGATGAGGGTCGCGTTGTCGGCGATGAAAGCGGTGGGGGCCACCTCGGGCGTGTGGCCGAAGATCGTGCGGCGCATGGGTGCTCCTCGACTGCTCGGCGGCCGATGCCGGGTTCGGCCCGACCGCACCCCAGTCAAGCAGAGTCGTCGCACCTACAATGGGGGCACCATGGCAACTTTCGGCACGCTCTCCGACCGGCTCACCTCGACCTTCAGCGCTTTGCGCACGAAGGGCAAGCTCAGCCCGGCCGACGTCGACGGCACTGTGCGCGAGATCCGTCGAGCTCTGCTCGATGCCGATGTCGCTCTCCCGGTCGTCAAGGACTTCACCGCCGCGGTGCGCGAGCGCGCTCTCGGCGACGAGGTCAACAAGGCGCTCAACCCCGCGCAGCAGGTCGTGCAGATCGTCAACGACGAGCTCGTCGCCATTCTCGGCGGCGAGCAGCGCCGCCTGCAGTTCTCGAAGACGCCGCCGACGGTCATCATGCTCGCGGGCCTGCAGGGAGCCGGCAAGACGACACTCGCGGGCAAGCTCGCGAAGTGGCTCAGGGCCGACGGGCACACGCCGATCCTCGTCGCGGCCGACCTGCAGCGCCCCAACGCTGTCCAGCAGCTGCAGGTCGTGGGCGAGCAGGCGGGCGTCGCCGTCTACGCGCCCGAGCCCGGTAACGGCGTCGGCGACCCCGTGAAGGTCGCCAAGAACGCCCTCAAGCACGCTCGAGACAAGCAGCACGACGTGGTCATCGTCGACACGGCCGGCCGACTCGGCGTCGACGCCGAGCTCATGAAGCAGGCGGCGAACATCCGCAAGGCCGTCGACCCCGACGAGGTGCTGTTCGTCATCGACGCCATGATCGGTCAGGACGCGGTGAGCACCGCGAAGGCCTTCCAAGAGGGGGTCGACTTCACGGGCGTCGTGCTGTCGAAGCTGGATGGCGACGCGCGCGGCGGTGCCGCGCTGAGCGTCGCGAGCATCACGGGCCGCCCGATCATGTTCGCCTCGACCGGTGAGGGTCTCGACGACTTCGAGCCGTTCCACCCGGATCGCATGGCGAGCCGCATCCTCGACCTCGGTGACATCCTCACGCTCATCGAGCAGGCGCAGAAGTCGTTCGACGAGGAAGACGCGAAGCGCACGGCCGAGAAGTTCGCGACCGACAGCTTCACGCTCGAGGACTTCCTCGCCCAGATGCAGCAGCTCAAGTCGATGGGGTCCCTGAAGGGCATGCTCGGCATGCTGCCCGGGGCGCGCGGCATGAAGGACCAGCTCGAGAACTTCGACGAGGGCGAGCTCACGCGCACGGAGGCGATCATCCAGTCGATGACGCCCAAGGAGCGCCAGCTGCCCAAGCTGCTCAACGGTTCGCGCCGCCTGCGCATCGCCCGCGGTTCGGGCACGACGGTCACCGAGGTCAATGCGCTCGTGAACCGCTTCGAGCAGGCCGCGAAGATGATGAAGACCATGGCGAAGGGCGGCATGCCGCAGATGCCCGGCATGGGCCCCATGCCCGGCATGGGCGGCGGCGGGGGAGCGGCGACGGCCCGCAAGGCTGCGGCCAAGAAGAAGGGCAAGGGCAAGTCGCGCTCGGGCAACCCGGCGAAGCGCGCCGCCGAGGAGGCCGCTCGCGCGCAGGGACTGGGCTCCGGCGCTGGTGCGGGCGCATCCGGCAGCAGTTTCGGCCTTGGCGGCGGAGCGCCGGCCGGCGACAAGCAGCCCACCGCGGAAGAGCTCGAGGCCCTGCAGAAGTTCCTCGGTCGCTGAGAGCGGCCCGCGCGACAGTCGTAGGCTGGAGGGCATGACGACTCGACCCGTGCGCCTCGGCGTGCAGCTCGCCCCGCAGCACGCGCCCTACGAACTGATCCGCGACACGGCGACCGAGCTCGAAGAGCTCGGCGTCGACATCCTCTTCAACTGGGACCACTTCTTCCCGCTCAGCGGCGAGCGCGACGGCCTGCACTTTGAGTCGTGGACGATGCTCGCGGCCCTCGCCGAGCAGACCCACCGCGTCGAGCTCGGCGCGCTCGTCAACTGCAACAGCTACCGCAACCCGAGCCTGCAGGCCGACATGGCGCGCACGATCGACCACATCAGCGCGAAGGGCGGGGAGGGGCGCTTCCTCTTCGGCACGGGCTCGGGCTGGTTCGAGCGCGACTACGTCGAGTACGGCTACGAGTTCGGCACGGTGGGGGAGCGACTGGATGCTCTCGCGCGAGATCTGCCGATCATCCGGTCGCGCTGGCAGGCCCTGAACCCGCGGCCGACGCGCGAGATCCCCATCCTCATCGGCGGGGGTGGCGAGAAGAAGACGCTGCGCCTCGTCGCCGAGCACGCCGACATCTGGCACTCCTTCAGCGACGTGCCGACCCTCGAGCGCAAGCTCGGCATCCTCGCCGAGCACGGGCGCGCGGTCGGCCGCGACACGAGCGAGATCGAGACCTCGGTCGAGCTGCGCAACCGCACGACGGCCGAGGCCGATGAGCTGCTTGCGGCAGGCGCGACGCTCTTCACGCTGGGCATCACGGGGCCCAGTTACGACCTCGCGAAGGTGCGCGAGTGGCTCGCCTGGCGGGACGACCAGCGCTGAGCATCCCGTCGCGGTCACAGAGCCCGCGAAAATCTGCCAGAATAGGCGGTCGAGTGCTCGCGCGCCCGACCCTCTAATCAGGCGCTGCGAGAAACCATCACGAGCTTCCGCGCCGAGTGTGCCCCACGCAACCGGCTGCGGCTCACTTCCTTCACACATTTCGGAGAAACGTGGCTGTCAAGATTCGTCTCAAGCGCATGGGCAAGATCCGTGCACCGTTCTACCGCATCGTCGTGGCCGATTCGCGCAAGAAGCGCGACGGCCGCGTGATCGAGGAGATCGGCAAGTACCACCCCACCGAGGAGCCCTCGTTCATCGAGGTGCAGTCTGAGCGTGCCCAGTACTGGCTGAGCGTCGGCGCCCAGCCGAGCCCTCAGGTGCTCGCCATCCTCAAGCTCACGGGCGACTGGGGCACCTTCAAGGGCGAGAAGGGTGCGAAGAGCACCGTTCGCACCGCCGAGCCGAAGGAAGCCTTCAGCGTCGACGAGAAGAAGAAGCCGGTGCTCAAGCCGAAGGCCGAGAAGCCTGCGGAGAAGCCCGCCGAGGAGCCCAAGGCCGAGGACGCGCCCGCTGCCGAGGCACCTGCCGAGGAGGCGCCCGCCGCGGAGAAGCCCGCTGAGGACGCTCCCGCTGCTGAGGCGCCCGCCGAGGACGCCAAGGCTGAGGATGCTCCTGCCGAGGCCCCTGCCGCCGACGAGGCCCCCGCGGCCGAGGCCGACAAGGCCTAGTGACTCGTGCTCGCTGACACTCTCGAACACCTCGTCAAGGGGATCGTCGATCACCCGGACGACGTCGAGGTCGTCGCGCAGAGCTCTGCGCGCGGCGAGGTCCTCGAGGTGCGTGTGCACCCCGAGGACCTCGGCCGCGTCATCGGCCGCGGCGGTCGCACCGCCAAGGCCCTGCGCACGGTGATCTCGTCGCTCGCCGACGGCCGCCGAGTGCGCGTCGACGTCGTCGACACCGATCAGTGAACGCCCCCACCGCAGAGCGTCCACAACTCCGGGTCGGTCGGCTCGTCAAGGCTCACGGGCTCAAGGGCGCCCTCAAGCTCGAGCTCTACACCGACGCGCCCGAGCGGCGCTTCACGCCGGGCGCGAGCTTCTCGCTACAGGTGCCCGAGTCGTCCGAGTGGCACGGCAAGACCCTCACCCTGACCGAGCTGCGCTGGTACAACGCGCAGCCGGTCGCGTTCTTCGAGGGCGTCGACGATCGCACGGCGGCCGAGTCGCTCGTCAAGGCGATCCTGTGGATCGACCAGGTCGACGACGAGCCGGCGGAGGATGACGCCTGGTACGACTTCCAGCTCGTCGGCCTGCGCGCCCTGCGCGACGGGGTCGAGGTGGGCACGATCGTGCGCGTCGACCACCTGCCCGCGCAGGACCTCCTCGCCGTGCGCACGCCGCAGGGTGAGGTTCTCGTGCCCTTCGTCGGTGCGATCGTGCCCGTCGTCGACATCGCCGCAGGCACCGTGACCCTCACGCCGCCGCTCGGTCTCTTCGAGGAGCTGCCCGACGCGCCCGACGAAGCGTCCGCAGAAGACGAGTCGAAGGATGCGCGCGCCTAGGCTGGGGCTGTGCGCTTCGACATCGTCACGATCTTCCCCGAATTCTTCGGGGCCCTCGACGTGTCGCTGCTCGGCAAGGCTCGACAGGCGGGAGTGATCGAGGTCGGTCTGCACGACCTGCGCGACTTCACGCACGATCGGCACCGCACGGTCGACGACACCCCCTACGGCGGTGGTGCGGGCATGGTCATGAAGCCCGAACCGTGGGGCGAGGCCCTCGACAGCGTCGTGCGCGAGGACAGTGTCATCGTCGTTCCGAGCCCTGCCGGGCATCCCTTCACGCAGCGCGAGGCTCGAGAACTCTCCACACGCGAGCATCTCGTTTTCGCGTGCGGTCGCTACGAGGGCATCGACCAGCGCGTCATCGACCACTACGCTGACCGCAACGAGGTGCGCGAGATCAGTCTCGGCGACTACGTGCTCAACGGAGGGGAGGTGGCGGCGATGGCGATCATCGAAGCGGTCGGCCGCCTTGTTCCCGGCGTCGTCGGCAATCCGGCGAGTCTCACCGAGGAGAGCCACGAGGATGGCCTGCTCGAGTACCCCAGCTACACGAAGCCCGCACTCTGGCGCGAGCGGGCGGTGCCTGCCGTGCTGCTGAGCGGCCACCACGGGGCTGTCGCGCAGTGGCGCCACGAGCAGCAGCTCGAGCGCACTCGTCGCGTGCGCCCCGACCTGCTGAGCCCCGACCTGCTCAGCACCGACGGTTCCGGGGAGTCGACGTGACCACCGCGGAGCGCTGGTGGCTCTGGTCGCAGCCTCTCGTTGCCGCGATCGCCTTGCTCGCGGGAATCGCGGCCTGGATCCTTCAGGCGATCGACCAGTACGCGCTCCTGCCGTCGGTGCAGAGCGTTGTCACCGGCACGTTCGTGCTACCCGGTCTCGGGGTCTCGCTGGCCCTCAACCACGTCATCGTGCTGCGTCGTGCGGTGCCGGTTCTCACGAGCGGGGAGAAGCTCCTCCTCGTCGCCCAGTACGCGCTCGCGATCATCGTCGTCGCGACCTCACTCGACCCGGCGGCGCTCCTGCTGGGCTACCTGCTGTGGCCCCTGCTCATCGTCGCCGCCGTGTCGGCGTGCGTCGTTATGGCGCGCACGACGCGCGCGGACCGGCGCGGCGAGCCGTGGCGCTCTCCGCTCAGCACCTCGACCGACGAGGTGCCGCTCGTCGATTCGTCAGCGCACTAGCGCAGCATCTGCGGCCACGGCGTTCAGTCGCGCGCGGTGAGCACGAGCGGGCCCTCGGGCGTGATCGCGACGGTGTGCTCGGCATGCGCGGCGCGGGAGCCCGTGCGCGAGCGCAGCGTCCATCCGTCGGGGTCGGTGTAGATCTCGTCCGTATCCGGGATGAACCACGGCTCGATCGCCATCACGAGCCCCGCACGCAGCTTGAGGCCGCGTCCCGCTCGGCCATCGTTCGGCAGGTGCAGGTCTCCGTGCATCGTGCGGCCCACACTGTGGCCGCCGAAATCGAGATTGACGGGCATCCCCGCCTCGTGCGCGACGTCGCCGATCGCGCTCGAGATGTCTCCCAGACGACCACCGACGCGCGCTCGCTCGATGCCGGCGGCGAGGGCCCGCTCCGTGGTCGCGATGAGCTCGAGGTCGCCGGGGCGCGGTTCACCCACGACGAAGCTGATCGCCGAGTCGCTCACCCAGCCGCCCACGGAGGCGGCGAAGTCGAGCGTGAGCAGGTCGCCGTCCCGCAGCACGTAGTCGTGCGGAAGGCCGTGCAGCGCCGCATCGTTGACCGAGGTGCAGATGACCTTCCCGAACGGCGAGGCACCGAACGAGGGGTGGTAGTCGATGTAGCAGCTCTCCGCGCCCTCGGCGCGAATCATGCCGTGCGCGAGCGCATCCAGGTCGAGCAGATTGACCCCGACGTCGGCGGCGGCGCGCGTCGCCGTGAGCACGCTCGCCACGAAACGACCCGCCGGCCGCATCTCGTCGATCTCGGCCGGGGTGCGTAGCTCGATCATTCAGCTCCTGGGTAGGGGGACGTTGGTGCGCAGGTAATCGCCGCACAGGGTACGGGTCGCCTCGATGAAGCGCGCGTCACCATTCTTGTCCAATTGGAACGCTCGCGTGAGGAGCCCGCTCGCCATCTCGACCGCGACCTCGTAGTGGAACACGAGCTCGTCGTCGGGTTCGAAGCCGTAGGTGGCACCGGTCTGCTCGGCGAAGCGGCGCGCGAGGATCGAGTTGTTGCTCAGCTCGGGGTTGATGAACCGCTGGTCGATGACGTCGCCGAAGCGCAGAGCGCGAAAGCCCGGCTCGGTGCGGACGAGCTCCACGAACACGTCGAGCGTCGAGTCGAACGACGACCAGGGCTCGGGCCCCGAGCTCTCGATGCCGTGCCACACCTTGGCGAGGTAGCGCTCGAGGTTGCGGGCGGCGAGCGCGCGCAGCAGTGTCTGGATGTTCGGGAAGTACCGGTAGACGACGCCGACGGAGGACGCTGACCGCTTCGCGACGGCGCTCGTCGTGACGCCGTCGATGCCGTGGTCGTCGATGAGCGCGGCGGCGGCGTCCAGCAGCAGCTCGATTCTCTCCGAGCTGCGGCGCTGGATGGGCTCGGTGCGCATGACGACCTTGTCGGTCGCGAGCGCGGTGGTGGTGGTCGTAGTCATGAGTGCTCTCCCCCCCCGAGAAGCGGTGTTGCGCGAGTGTAACGGCCGTACGATGATTCCCCGTCGGTATTCTCGCAGAAAGTTGGCTGAGCATACCCCCATATGGCATGATGAGCGATTGTGCCTCGGCACGGTTCTGCCACAGGGGAGCCGTCATCCTGCGAGGCTGCAGCACCGGTACGACTCCCTCTTACTCCCCGCATTCGACCTGTGGCGGTTGCAGAAAGCGATGCATCATGCACATTCTCGATCACGTCGACGCAGCGTCTCTTCGCTCCGACATCCCCGACTTCCGCCCCGGTGACACCATCAAGGTTCACGTCAACATCGTGGAAGGCAGCCGCTCGCGCATCCAGGTGTTCCAGGGCGTCGTCATCGGCCGCTCCAACGAGGGCATCCGCGAAACCTTCACCGTCCGCAAGGTCAGCTTCCAGGTCGGCGTCGAGCGCACCTTCCCCGTGCACTCCCCGGTCATCGACCACATCGAGGTCGTCACCCGCGGCGACGTGCGTCGCGCCAAGCTCTACTACCTGCGCGCTCTGCGCGGCAAGAAGGCCAAGATCAAGGAGAAGCGCGAGAGCTGAGCTCCCGCTCCTCACGACGAAGGCCCCGCCGATCTCTGGGCGGGGCCTTCGTCGTTCTGCGACCGGGCGATGCCTAGACTGGAGCCCGACCCTGGGGAGCAATGACCGAGCACACAGCGCCGCCGGCAGCGGCATCCGATCCTGCGCCCGAGCGCCCGCGCTCGCGCCAGCGCAGCGCGCTGCTCTTCCTGCGCGACGTCGTCGTCATCGTCGCGGCGGCGCTCATCATCTCGTTCCTCATCAAGACGTTCCTCATCCGCTCGTTCTACATTCCGAGCGAGTCTATGGAGAGCACTCTTCTCGTCAACGACCGCATCATCGTCAACCAGCTCGTGCCCGACCTCGTGGCCGTCGAGCGCGGCGACGTGATCGTGTTCCGCGACCCCGGCAGCTGGCTGACGCCGGTGCCCGAGCAGCCGCGCTCGCCTCTCGAGGAGGGTGTCGACACGATTCTCGCCCTGGTCGGCCTGAGCGCCTCCGACAGCGACGAGCACCTCGTCAAGCGCGTCATCGGCCTGCCGGGCGATCGCATCGTGTGCTGCAACGATCTGGGCCAGTTGAGCATCAACGGGGTGCCGCTCGACGAGCCATACGTCGTGCTGCCCGACGGGCGCGTGGACGTGAGTGGCACGGACTTCCAGCAGGACGTCCCGGCGGGCCAGTTGTGGGTGATGGGCGACAACCGCTACGACTCGAGCGACTCGCGCGTCAACGGCCCCGTGCCCATCGACGATGTCGTGGGGCGCGCGTTCGTGATCAGCTGGCCCCTCGACCGCTGGAGCTGGCTCGACAACTACCCGCTCGTCTTCGACGGGGTCGACCCCCGGCCGTGACCGCCGCCGACCCCACTCTCGAGGTCGAGAGAGCGCTCTTCGCCGAGGGCGCCCCCGTCGTGATCGGCTGCGACGAGGTCGGTCGCGGTGCCATCGCGGGTGTCGTCGCCGTGGGCGTGTGCGCGATCGTCCCGGGCGGGGATGCCCCTCCCGCGGGCCTGCGCGACTCCAAGCTGCTCAGCCCCGCCAAGCGCGAGCTGCTCGCACCCCTCGTGCACGAGTGGGCAACCGCGGTCGCGGTGGGGGAGGCCGAGCCGGGCGAGGTGGACGCGCACGGCATCATCGCGGCGCTGGGGCTCGCGGCCCGCCGCGGCCTCATCGCCCTCCACGAGGCGGGCGTCGACGTGGGCGCCTCGACGGTGCTGCTCGACGGCAGCCACGATTGGCTGACGCCGGCGCTCACCTCGCCGCCGAGCATCCGGGTCAGGCCGAAAGCGGATCGTGACTGCGCCTCGGTGGCAGGGGCCTCGGTCGTCGCGAAGGTGCACCGGGATGCCCTCATGGTCGCCGATGCGGCACGGTGGCCGCAGTTCGGCTGGGACGGCAACAAGGGCTACGGCAGCCCCGCGCACCTCGCCGCGGTCGCGGATTTCGGGCCGAGCCCGCGGCATCGAGTCACGTGGCTCAAGCTCCCCGCGACAGCCGACGGCGCGCCCGGCGCAAAGGTCTAGACTGCACGCGATGGACGACGAGGATTTTGACGACTACGACCGCGAGGTCGAGCTCGCCCTGTACCGGGAGTACCGCGACGTGGTGTCGCAGTTCCAGTACGTGGTGGAGACCGAGCGACGGTTCTACCTGGCCAACGAGGTCGACCAGGTCGTGCGCGAGGTCGCGGGCGACTTCTACTTCGAGCTCACTCTCACCGACGTGTGGGTGTGGGATGTCTACCGCGCCGACCGCTTCGTCAAGAGCGTGCGCGTGCTGACGTTCAAGGACGTCAATGTGGAGGAGCTCGGCAAGAAGGACCTCAAGCTGCCTCGTGAACTCGCGATCGACGAGTAGTGCGCTACCGCAGACTGCACGACGAGGTCTTTTCGGGTTAGGGTGAGGGCGCGGATACCCGATCCGCATGCATTCCCGAGATCGTCTAGCCCGAGGCAGGTCTGCGATGCGTCGTTTTCCCCTGTGGCAGCGCGCCACCGCGAGTGCGGTCGGCGCCGCAGTACTGGTCACCGCGGCGGTGGGGCTCTCCACGGCGGCGCTCGCCGACGAGGCGCAGCCCGCTCCAGCCCCCGTCTCGAGCGCAGGTGCCGAGGTCTCCGCGGTGCCGCAGACGGTCGTGGTGCCGCAGACGGTCGTGGCGGACGACGAGAACAGCGCTGCCCAGGAGCAGCCTCCGGCAGAGTCCGGCGCATCGTCGCCGGGCGACTCGAGTGCTCCGGTTGAGTCAGGTGCTCCGGTTGCTCCGGTTGCCACGTCTACTCCCGGGCCGGAGTCCCTGCCCGTGCCCAGCATCACGAGTCCTCCCTCCGGAGTGCTCTCGCTCTCGCGCAGCGTCGCGGTCGGCGGCACCGTGGAGTCCGAGCTCGACCTCATCGTGACGGTCGAGGCCTATGCAGTCGAGGGCGGCGGCTTCCTCGGGTTCTGCGAGGCGACGGTACCGTCATCCGAGAGCACGTGGTCGTGCGAGCTGACCATGTCGGAGACGCACGTCGGCGGCGCATCGATCACCGCGTCGTCGCGCGAGGACGCCGGAGAGACCCCGTCGGGGGCCGCGAGCGACCCCGTGCTCCTCGAGGTGGATCCGGGCTTCGAGGCTCAGTTCACGAGCCATGAGAGCTTCAGCAATTCCTTCACGACGCAGACCATCACCCTGGCGGGCGAGGGGCCGGCTGGCGGCTCTGTCGAGGTCGAGGCCGTGTACTACCCGTACTCTCCGACCTACGGCGGTGAGACGACCGTCGCGTTCTGCTCGTCGGCCGTGACTCTCGAAGGGTCGTGGGAGTGCACGGGCGGCCCGCTCGAGAACGGCGGTGACCCGTACTACGACTACGTGTACTTCCAGGTGTTCTCGACCGACTTCTTCGGCATCTCGCCCGGCGAGTCCTACGATGACGAGATCGGCGGCGACGTCGAGCTGCCGTCGCCCGTGCTCGACTACGAACTCGCTCCGGCGACGGTCTCGGTCACGGCGGTCGGCGAGACCGATGCCGAGCTCGTGGTCGAGCTCTACACGGCCGAGTCCAACGGCGAAGGCTACAACTACGACTTCGTCGACGAGTGCGGCGGCATATCCGGCGAGGGCGGCGAGGGCGGCGAAGAGGAGTGGTACGGGCCAGCGGGCGCGCCCGTGACGGCCGCTGACTCCGAGCTGGAGTGCGTGTTCGAGGGCCTCGCTCCCGGGGTCTGGAACCTCTACTACGCGCAGGCCGTGGACGGCTTCGAGAGCTCCTGGATGGACGACTACGTCCGCATCCCCGCAGCCCCCTCGCTCGCGAGCTCGCTCGTCAACGCCGACCGTACTGTGCGCTTCTCCGGATCGGGAACACCCGGCTTCCGCGTGCACGTGCAGCGCAACGCGTCCACGGCCCCGTCGTGCAGCGCCACCGTCTCGTCGGGAGGCGCCTGGACGTGCACGGCCGCCCCGCCCTCGGGCGCCGCGTCGTTCCGAGCAGTGCAGGAGTCCGTCGGGTTCGAGCCGGAAGGCGGGGTCTCGTACGGGGCCGCTCTGGACGGGATCTCGGCGCGCACCTCCGCTCTGACCGTCACGGTTCCCGCACCTCCTGCGCCCCCGGCGCCTCAGGCCCCGGCGGGGCAGACGGCGGAGCTCAGCCCGGGTGTCGTCGAGATCTCCGGAGTGCCGGGGAACGCGACGGCGGGTTCCGAGCTCGAGATCCAGGGCACCACCGACTGCATCGAGCCGATCGTGTGCGATGTCGACGTCGACATCTTCTCGACCCCGCAGCGGCTCGGCTCGACCGTGACGGAGCCAGACGGAGTGTTCGGGCTCCGCGTCGCCGTGCCCGAGAACCTCGAGCAGGGCGAGCACACGATCGTCGTGACCGTGACACCGCGCGGTGGCACCGGCACGAGCGTGAGCCAGCCGATCATGATCTCTCCCGCGTCGGCCGAGCCCGACGTGATCGAGGAGCCCAGCGGCGGCCCGGTGGACGACGATCAGCAGGAGGCCTCGGGCGGCCCGTCCGTACCGATCGGAAGCATCGTTCGCGACGATCCGGCCGCGCCCTCCGCGCTCACCGCGTCGATTCCGACGATCGCTGAGATCTTCCGCAGCCCCATCATCACCATCACTGCCGGCGGGCTCGCGCTCGCGATCCTCCTCCTGGTGGCCTTCCCCACAGAACTGCTGAACTCCACGCTCTCGGCCAACACGCGCCGATTCGGGAGGACCTTCGCGCGATTCGAGAGCGGCGTCGATCGCATCGCCGAGTGGTTCGCGGCCGTGACGCGGACGCGCGCGACCGCAGCGGCGGTCCTCATCTTGATCACCGCCGTCATCTTCGGCTTCGTCGACCCCTCCTTCGGCTTCGACGCCGTCTCGGTTCGCCTCACGCTCGCGCTCGCGATCGGTCTCTTCCTCGTGACCTACGTGTCGTCGTGGATCAGCGCGGCGATCATCTGGCGCGTCTGGCGCTTCGAGACGAGCATCGGTCTTCAGCCGGCCGCGCTCGTCTTCGCCGTCGTCGGCGTCATCGTCGCGCGCCTGCTCGAGTTCTCCCCTGGCTTCCTCGTGGGCCTCGTCATCGGGCTGGAGATCGTCGCCCGAGTCGGAGCGCCTCACCGGGTGCGCGCTGTCCTGACACAGCTCGCGGTGATGGTCGGCATTTCGGTGCTCGCGTGGGTCGGCTACTCGATCCTCACCGAGTCCACGTCGGGCGACCTCGACTGGCTGACGGCGCTCGCCCTCGATACCCTCGCCGCGACGACTGCGGAGGGGCTCACGGCGGCGGCGGTCGCGATCCTGCCCCTCGGGTTCCTCGAGGGCCGCGAGATCTTCCAGCGGTCGAAGGCGCTGTGGGCCGGCGCCTTCCTCGTCACCGCGACCCTGTTCGCGCTGCTCGTGCTGCCGACGGAGGACGGCATCGACGAGATCTCGAACGTCGGCACGTGGCTCCTCGTTCTCGTGGGCTTCGCGGTCGTGACGCTCGCGCTCTGGGCGGTGCTGCACTTCACCAACCCGGACCGGTTCGCGATCGACGACGGTGCCGAGTCCGAGGGCGCGCAGAGAAAGCGCGCTCCGCGCTGACGCCGCGGCGTCTCCCTCACAGCCCCGTGACGGCCCAGGGATGCCCCCGGTCGTCTCGGGGACGCTCTCCGCGATCCGCGCCCCGGCATCCTCGAGGGCATGACACGCACGCAAGCACTCGGACGCAGCGGGGAGGACCTCGCGGTCGACCACCTCGAGGCCCAGGGCTACACCATCCTCGATCGCAACTGGCGGTGCTCGATCGGTGAGGTCGACATCGTCGCTCGAGAGGGCGCGACGACCGTGGTCGTGGAGGTCAAGACGCGGTCGGGGTCAGGGTTCGGGCACCCGCTGGAGGCGATCACCCCTGTCAAGCTCGCACGGCTTCGGCGCCTCGCGGCAGTGTGGTGCGAGAACCATGGCCCCGTCGACCGCCTGCGGGTCGACGCCATCTCGGTTCTCGCCGATCGCGACGGCGTCGTCATCGACCACGTGCGGCAGGTGTGCTGATGCCCGTCGCGCGCACGCTCGCGGTCGCCCTGCACGGGGTCGACGGGGCACTCGTGGAGGTCGAGGCCGATCTCGCGAACGGACTTCCCGCGTTCACGATCATCGGTCTGCCGGACGCGGCGCTCGGCGAGGCGAAGGATCGTGTTCGGTCGGCGGCGAGCAACTCGGGGTGCGACCTGCCGAATCGCAAGGTCACCGTCAACCTCTCGCCGGCATCCCTGCCCAAGCACGGCTCGGGATTCGATCTCGGTATCGCCATCGCCGCGCTCGCGACGACCGGCGTCGTGACGGCGGAGGCGCTCGAGGGCGTCGTGCACCTCGGCGAGCTGAGCCTCGACGGTCGGCTACGACCCGTCGCAGGGGTGCTGCCGGCCGTCCTTGCTGCCCGCCGTGCCGGAGCGAGAGCGGTCGTCGCGCCGAGCGGCAACGCCGTCGAAGCGGGTCTGGTCGGCGGAATCCGCATCGTCGGGGCGGCGAGCCTGCGCGACGTGCTCATCCATCATGGCGCCCAGTTGGAGGCCGTGCCGGTCGATCCGCTCGTCGGGGCGACGGCGGAGGAGCCGACGGCGGAGGAGGGTGATCTGAGCGACATCGTCGGGCATCCGGAGGCCGTCGAGGCGCTGCAGGTGGCCGCCGCGGGCGGCCACCACCTCATGATGCTCGGCCCTCCCGGCGCCGGCAAGACCCTGCTCGCGTCGCGATTGGCGGGGCTGCTGCCCGATCTCGAGCCCGACGCCGCGGTGGAGGTCTCGTCCGTCCGCTCGCTCGCCGGCCTGCCCGTCGGTTCCGCCCTCGTGACGCGCCCTCCTGTCGAGAGCCCCCACCACAGCGCCACGATGGCCTCCCTCATCGGGGGCGGCAGCGGTCTGGTGCGGCCCGGCGCCATCTCGCGCGCGGCCCACGGGGTGCTCTTCCTCGACGAGGCGCCCGAATTCAGCGCCGCCGTGCTGGATGCTCTGCGCCAGCCCCTCGAGACCGGCCAGATCACCATCCACCGTGCGCGAGCTGTGGCGCGCTTCCCCGCGCGGTTCCAACTCGTGCTCGCCGCCAACCCCTGCCCGTGCGGCCAGGCCGAGTCCCTTGACGGAGCGTGCACGTGCACACCGATGATGCGACGACGCTACCTCGGGCGCCTCTCCGGGCCGCTGCTCGATCGCGTCGATCTGCGGCTCACCGTGCGCCGCGTGGGCGCGGCGCAGATGACGGCCGGAGGAGAGGGCGCGGTGACGACGGCTGAGGCGCGGGCACGCGTCACTGGGGCGCGCGCCCGCTCACGTGAGAGGTGGGCCAGTGACGGTTGGTTGCTCAACTCGGCGGTGCCGGGCACGGTGCTGAGGTCGCCGGCCTGGAGACTCGCGCCGCGCGATCGCGCCGCCCTCGACCGCGCCCTCGAGCGGGGCGCTCTCACCATGCGCGGCTACGACCGCGTGCTGCGCATCGCGTGGTCGATCGTCGACCTCGATGACGCCGACCGACCGAGCGCGGACCACATCGGTCGCGCTCTCTACCTGCGACAAGGACTGTGAGGAGCACCGTGGAGGACGACACGACGGTCGACTGGGGTCTCGATGCCGAGCGCATCGCGGTGCTGCTGGCTCCCCTGAGACGCCGCGCTGAGGCACAGGAGGAGGCGAGCGGGCTGGAGATGACGGAGGAGGCGTTCCCCGAGCTGGCGCGCCCCACTCGCGACGAGCTCTTCGCTCGCGCGCTCTGGAGCGTCGTCGTCGAGCCGGGCGACTCCGTCGCCGGTCTCCTCGTGCGGTCCCTCGGCCCCGTCGAGGCGGCGCGGTTCCTGCTCTCCCGACCCGAGCCGGAGGCCCTCCTGCTCGCGATCGGCTCCGAGGTCGAGTCGGCGATCCAGCTCGATGACGCGCAGCACGCCCTCGGCCGCTGGGCCCCGCGGTTGCGCCGCGGCGATGTCGTGCGCGCACTGGAGTCGGCTGCGCACTGCGGCGCGACGCTTCTCGTGCCAGGCGACCCGGAGTGGCCTGTCGCCGTGGACGACCTCGGCATCCACCGCCCGCACCTGCTGTGGGTTCGCGGGAGGGCCGCCGCCCTCGCCCGCCCCTCCGTCGCCATCGTGGGTGCTCGCGCAGCGACCGGCTACGGAGAGCATGTCGCGATGGAGTTCGCCGCGGGGCTGGTCGGGCGCGACGTCGCGGTGATCTCGGGCGGTGCCTACGGCATCGACGGCATGGCGCACCGCGCGGCCCTCGCGAGCGGCGGGGAGACCATCGCGGTGCTCGCGGGAGGCATCGATCGCCTCTACCCGAGCGGTCACGAGGCGCTCCTCACGCGCATCGCCCACCAGGGCGCGCTCGTCTCGGAAGTGCCGTGCGGCACCTCGCCGACGAAGTGGCGCTTCCTCCAGCGCAACCGGCTCATCGCGGCGCTCGCGCGCGCCACAGTCATCGTCGAAGCGGGCTACCGCTCCGGGGCGCTCAACACGGCACGTCACGCCGACACCCTCAGCCGCGAGGTCGGCGTCATCCCCGGCCCCATCACGAGCGCCGCGAGTGCCGGGTGCCACCGCCTCCTGCGCTCCGGCGGGGCGCAGTGCGTCACCTCGGTGCCCGAGATCATGGAGCTCGCCTTCGGCGCAGACGCCGTGATCGAGCTCGGCGACACGGCGACGCCCGGCACCACGCGGGAGCCTGCCGCCCACACGCGAGTCCTCGACGCGCTCCGACCCCGGCGCGCCCAGAGTGTCGCCGAGCTCTCCCGCGCTGTCGGAGAGGAGGAGAGTCGCGTGCGCGCCGCCCTCGGCTCGCTCGAGCTCGACGGCCGCGCCGTGCTCACCCCGGGAGGAGGCTGGGTGCGGGCGCGATCCTGAAACCCGGTCACCGGGGGCCGCTACCATTCCCCCATGACGCAGATGGGGCAGTACCCGCCAGCAGGGCACGTGATCGTGCACATCTCCGACACGCACCTCCTCGGCGAGGGCCGCAGGCTCTACGGCTCCGTACCCGTCGAGCAGCGCCTCGCCGACGCCCTCCGGCGGCTCGAGGCCGGCCCCATCGACCCCGACGCGCTCGTCTTCACCGGCGACCTCGCCGACCTCGGCGAGCCCGACGCCTACGTCCGCTTGCGCGCCGCCGTCGAGCCCGTCGCCGAACGACTCGATGCACAGCTCATCTGGGTCATGGGCAACCACGACGAGCGCGCCCCCTACGCGAGCCTCCTCTTCGACGAAGAGCCCACCGACACGCCTCAAGACCGGGTGTACGACGTGCGCGGCCTGCGCATCGTCTCCCTCGACACGACCGTTCCCGGCTATCACCACGGCGAGATCACCGCCGAGCAGCTCGACTGGCTGCGCGGCGTCCTCGCCGAACCGGCACCGCACGGCACCCTCCTCGCCGTGCACCACCCGCCCGTCCCCACGCCCCTCGAGGTCATGGCCGTGCTCGAACTCCACGACCAGCCCGCCCTCGCCGACGTCATCCAGGGCACAGACGTGCGCGGCATCCTCGGCGGCCACCTGCACTACTCCACCCACAGCACCTTTGCCGGCGTCCCCGTCTCCGTCGCCGCTGCCACGTGCTACACCCTCGACCTCGCAGCCGACGCGCAGCGCCTGCTCAGCGGTGTCGACGGCGGGCAGTCCTTCGACTTCGTCCACGTCTACGACGACCGCATCGTCAGCTCCACCGTGCCGGTCGGCACGTTCCCCGAGGCGACCGGCTTCGCCGCGACCTACCGGCCCATGATCGACGCCATGCCCCCGGCCGAGCGGCTCGAGAACCTCTCCAGCAAGCAGTCGCCGCTCAATCTCAACGAGGCCGCCGCGAGCGGCGACTGACGACCTCGAAGTTCCCGCACCTCCTATCGCGGCATCGCCGACAGAGGCTGCGTGGCGAACCCCTAGGGCCCCGTGCCCTCACGGGGCATCACGTGGTCGCGATACTGCTCGACGACGCGCTCGAGATACCGGGTGATCGCCGACTGCTCCGCCTCGTCGAACTCGTCGAGCACCGCGTCCACCCCCGCGATCATCGGCAAGATGCGCCCCATTGCGCGCGCCGTCGACGCCTCCGACGCCACGACGCGGATGCCCCTCCGATCGCTCGGGTGAGGCTCACGACGCACGTGCCCGAGTGCGCTGAGCCTGTCCACGACCGTCGTCGTGGCCGCCGAGGTCACCCCCAGACGGCGCGACAGCTCCGACGGCGACAGCGGCCCGCTCATGATGAGGTGCTCCATCGCGTGCAGGTCGGTCGGGTTGACCGTGAGCTCTGAGCCCAGAGCCCGCTCGAACTCCTCCGTGACATCCAGGAGCGCGCGCAGCAGCACCGTCGGGGGCCGCACCGCGGCCATCGGCGGTCCGGCGGGCTCGGACGATTGCACGGTGTCCAGTTTAGGACTACTGTGGCTCGAAGTTCTTGTATTACGATGATCTAAGTAAAAGTGCACCCACAACCTGCACTGTCGGCCTGCACCGCCGACGAGACCGACCGGCACCCGCCTCCCCCGCGAAGGATCCCCGCTCCCATGCGCTCTCTGCTCCGGTTCATCACCGCCGCCCGCACCTCCTGGATCGTCCTCGTCGTCGCCCTTGCAGCCTCCGTCGCCATCTTCGCGGCCGGCTCGGGCAACGAGGAGGAGACCGCGCCGCCGGTCGGCCTGCCCGACAGCGCCGAGGCAGCGCAGGTCGAGACCCTGCAGCAGCAGCTCCCGAGCGCCGACGGCACCTCGGCGCTCCTCGTCTTCACGCGCGAGACCGGCGAGCTCGACGGCGAGGACATCGCCGCGATCGCCGAGCGCACGACCGCGCTTGCCGAGATCTCCTCCGAGGGCTTCGTGCCGCCGCCCGCGGTGTCGGAGGACTCGACGGTCGCCCTCGTGGCCGTGCCGCTCGACATCGTGACCGATGTGGGTGTGCAGGCCGAGCGCGCCGAGGAGCTGCGCGCGGTCGCCGCGGAAGGGCTGTCGGGCATCGAGGTCTACCTGAGCGGAGCGGAAGGCTTCGAGGTCGACATCGCCGCCGTCTTCGAGGGAGCTGACTTCACCCTGCTGCTGACGACCGTCATCGTCGTCGCCGTGCTCCTGCTCGTCACCTACCGCAGCCCCTGGCTGTGGCTCGTGCCCCTCACGGTCGTCGGCATCGCCGACGGCCTCGCGGGCATCATCGCGGCGCGCGTCGCGGCCGCCTTCGGCATCGTGCTCGACGCCTCGGTCACGGGGATCCTCTCGGTGCTCGTCTTCGGCGCGGGAACGAACTACGCCCTCCTGCTCATCGCCCGCTATCGCGACGAGCTGCGTCTGCACGAGGACAGGCGCGAGGCCATGCGTCGTGCCGTCTTCGGCGCCGGGCCCGCGATCCTCGCGAGCGGCGGCACCGTCGCACTCGCCCTGGCGACTCTCGTCTTCGCCGAGCTCGCGGGAAACCGCGCCCTGGGCATCGCATGCGCCACGGGCATCATCGTCGCGATGATCTTCGCGCTCCTCGTGCTGCCGGCAGCCCTCGTGCTCTTCGGTCGCGGCCTCTTCTGGCCATACATTCCGCGCTTCGGGGCGCCCGACGCGATCTCGCGCAGCCCGTGGGGCCGCCTGGGTCGCGGCGTCGGCAAGCGCCCCGTCACCGTCGCGATCGCCGGTTTCGTCGCGCTCGGAGCACTCGCGAGCGGGCTCTTGTTCGTGCAGGTGGGCCTCTCGCAGAACGAACGCTTCATCGAGAAGCCCGAGGCCGTCGTGGGGCAGGAGATTCTCGCGGAGGCCTTCGCCGCCGGCAGCTCCTCGCCCGCCGTGGTCATCGCGCCGGTCTCAGACGGCGATGACGTCGTCTCCGCGCTCGCTGATGTGGAGGGCGTGGACGAGGCGACGCTCGGCGAGTCCGCGGACGACATCGTGCAGGTGGACGTCGTGCTCGCGGCCGACCCGGAGAGCGCGGAGGCCTTCGCCACGATCGAGCGGATGCGCGCCGAGCTCGACACCGTGGGTGACGGCTCGGCTCTCGTCGGCGGTCTCGACGCCCGAGCCCTCGACGTCGCGAACGCGCAAGAGCGCGACCAGGCCCTGGTCATCCCGCTCATCCTGGTGCTCGTGTTCCTCGTGCTCGCGATTCTGCTGCGCTCGCTGCTCGCCCCGCTCCTGCTGCTCATCGCCGTCGTCGCGAGCTTCTTCTCCGCCGTCGGCGCAGCGTGGTTCCTGTTCCAGACCCCGCTATTCGGCTTCCCCGCGATCGACACGAACGTGCTGCTGTTCAGCTTCCTCTTCCTCGTTGCGCTCGGCGTCGACTACTCGATCTTCCTCGTCACGCGAGCGAAGGAGGAGGCCGAGCATCTCGGCGTGCGCGAGGGCATGATCCGCGGGCTCGCGGCGACGGGCGCCGTCATCACGAGCGCGGGCATCCTGCTCGCCGCGGTGTTCGCGGTGCTCGGTGTGCTGCCGCTCATCACGCTCACCCAGATCGGCATCATCGTGTGCATCGGCGTGCTCATCGACACCCTGCTCGTGCGCACGGTCATCGTGCCCGCGCTCGCGTTCATCTCGGGAGACCGCTTCTGGTGGCCTCGGCGCCCGACGCTCACGATCGCCGAGGCGGAGGCGCGTGGGGCGAACGCGCAGAGCGGCCTCCTCGAGGCCGAGCCCGAGCCTGAGTCGGTCGCCGCGCGCTAGCGAGACGTGTCGCGCCCCGGGTCCCTGGCCCGGGGCGGTCATGCTGGAGGCGTGCACGAGCCGACGACAGCACTGCGCGAGGCGATCGACGAGCATGTGCGCGCTCTCGAGCTCGAGCGCGGCGTCTCGCCGCACACGCTGCGCGCCTACCGGGGCGACCTGCTGACCCTCACCGAGTTCGTCGAGGAGTGCGGGGCCGAGCCCGACCCGGCGCTGCTCGACCTCGAGCTGCTGCGGGAGTGGGTGTGGTGGCAGAACGAGCAGGGGCTCGCCGCCTCGACTCTCGCGCGGCGCACCTCGACGGTGCGCGGCTTCACCGCCTGGCTCGCGCGCACCGGTCGTGCGCCGAGCGACGCGGGCGCGCGCCTCAAGTCGCCGCGCGCCGATCGGCACCTGCCGCGCGTGCTCAGTCGTGCGCAGGTCGACGCCGTGCTCGACGAGCTCGCGGCACGGGCATCCACCGATGACCCCCTCGCGGTGCGCGACCTCGCGATCGTCGAGCTGCTGTACGCGAGCGCTCTGCGCGTGAGCGAGCTCGTCGGTCTCGATCTCGACCGCCTCGACGCGCAGCGGCGCACCGTGCGCGTGCTCGGCAAGGGGGCGAAGGAGCGCGTCGTCCCCTATGGGCTGCCCGCCCAGCGCGCCCTCTCGGCCTACCTCGAGCGGGCCCGGCCAGCGCTCGCGACGCCTGCCTCGGGCGCCGCGCTCTTCCTCGGCCCCCGCGGTGCGCGCGAGTCGGCGCGCGGGGTCTACGCCCTCGTCTCCCGCCTGCTCGCCGACCGTGGCGGAAGCGGCCCGGCGGGCCCGCACACTTTCCGCCACACGGCGGCGACCCACTTGCTCGACGGCGGGGCCGACCTGCGGGCCGTGCAGGAGATCCTCGGTCACGCGAGCCTCGGCACGACGCAGATCTACACCCACGTGAGTGCCGAGCGACTGGCCTCCGTGTACCGCACGGCGCATCCGCGCGCCTGATCGTGCGCGAACGATGGCGCGCGGCGCTGCGGCCGGCTCTGCCGGGTGCAGCGGCAGCAGGACAGCCCGCTGCAGCCCGCCCAGGTAGAGCAGCGGCGAGACGTACTCGCCTGCGAGCCTCACGCCGAGGTGCACGCAGGTCCGCGCGCAGTGCCCGGGCAGCAGCGTGCCGATGGTCTCGCCGGCCTCGACACGGTCGCCCTCCCTCACGACCGGGTCGACAGGCTCGACCGTCACGAGCAGCGCTCCCGACCGGATCGTGACGAGCGGCCGATCGACGACGACCCCGGCGAAGTGCACGACGCCGCTCGTTGCCGCACGCACGGGCACCCCGCTCGCGGTCGCAGCGAGGTCGGCCCCGCGGTGGCCGGCGCCGTAGGGGGTCGGGGGAGCGAGGAAGGGCCGCAGGACGACGCGCGGCCCCTCGACGGGCCACGTCCATGCCCCGGTGCCGCCCGGCGCGTGCCCGCCCGCCACCAGGAGCACGGCGAGGACGCAGGCGAGCAGAGAGCGCATGGGGGAAGAGTGGCCCGCGAGCGGGCATCCGGGCCCCTGCATCGCGCACCGGTGGATGACCGGGCGCCGGTGCGTGCCGTGGGGGAGCGGTGATATGCTGGCCATCGCAACCGGCTCGTTCGGTTGACTTCGCGTGCCCATCCACGGCGCACACCTCCCTCAGTCCCACTCGGGCCCCGCTAGCGCGGGGCGTGAACCGTGCGGGTGGGAGGCAGCGCCGGGCACCAGGGCTCTCGCCAACCGGTCAGAGAGCAACAACTGAGATCAAAGGAGTACGGCCATGGCCGTCGTCACCATTCGCCAGCTGCTCGACAGCGGCGTGCACTTCGGGCACCAGACCCGCCGTTGGAACCCGAAAGTCAAGCGCTTCATCCTCACCGAGCGCAGCGGCATCCACATCATCGACCTGCAGCAGTCGCTCGCCTACATCGACCAGGCCTACGACTTCGCGAAGGAGACGGTCGCCCACGGCGGCACCATCCTCTTCGTCGGCACCAAGAAGCAGGCGCAGGAGTCCATCGCCGAGCAGGCGACGCGCGTGGGCCAGCCCTACGTCAACCAGCGCTGGCTCGGTGGCCTCCTCACGAACTTCCAGACGGTCTCCAAGCGCCTCTCGCGCATGAAGGAGCTCGAGGAGATCGACTTCGACGACACGACGCAGGGCTTCACCAAGAAGGAGCTGCTCATCAAGAGCCGCGAGCTCAAGAAGCTGCACAAGTCGCTCGGCGGTATCCGCAACCTCACGAAGACGCCGAGCGCCATGTGGGTCGTCGACCCCAAGCGCGAGCACCTCGCGATCGACGAGGCCCGCAAGCTGGGCATCCCCGTCATCGGCATTCTCGACACGAATGCCGACCCCGACGAGCTCGCCTACCCGATCCCCGGCAACGACGACGCGATTCGCTCGGTCTCGCTGCTGACGCGCATCATCGCGGATGCTGCTGCCGAGGGTCTCATCCAGCGCCACCAGAAGCCCGAGGCCGAGGGCAATGTCTCCGCCGTCGAGCCGCTCGCCGAGTGGGAGCGCGAGCTGCTCGAGCAGGGCAAGGACGAGTCGGGCGACGCGGCGAAGGCGGAGACGCCCGCCGGTCAGACCGAGGGCGTGGGTGCGACGGTCGAGGAGAACGACGCCGACGCGGCGGTCGCCACGACCGAGCCGACGACCGACGCCGAGCCGGAGCACGCCCCCGAGGCGCCCGCCGAGGCCGAGGCGAAGATCGAGGCCGAGGCTGCGCCCGACGAGAAGGAGCCGGCGGAGAAGAAGCCGGCCGCGAAGAAGGCGCCGGCCAAGAAGGCCCCTGCTGCCCCCAAGGCCGAGGCTGCCGCGAAGGACGACGCTCCCGCGAAGGGCGACGCCGCCGCCAAGGACGACGCTCCCGCCAAGAAGGCTCCCGCCGCGAAGCCCGCGGCCAAGAAGCCGGCCGCCAAGAAGCCGGCCGCCAAGAAGCCGGCGGCCGAGAAGACCGATGCCGACGCTGCTGCGCCGGCCGACGAGAAGTAGAGGAGACCCTCCATGGCCACTGTCAGCCTGGAAGACGTCAAGACCCTGCGCGAGCGCCTCGGCACCGGCATGGTCGACACCAAGAACGCCCTCGTCGAAGCCGACGGCGACATGGAGAAGGCCGTTGAGATCCTGCGCCTGAAGGGCGCGAAGGGCAACACGAAGCGTGCCGACCGCTCCACGAGCGAGGGCCTCATCGCCGCGCACGAGGCCGATGGCTACGCGGTGCTCATCGAGCTCGCGTGCGAGACCGACTTCGTCGCCAAGGGCGACAAGTTCGGCGCTCTGGGTGAGAAGGTTCTCGCCGCCGTGAGCGACGCTGGCGCCGCCACCCTCGAGGAGGCGCTCGCGGCGAAGGCCGGCGACCACACCGTCGCCGAGCTCATCGACGCCGAGGCCGCGATCATCGGCGAGAAGATGGAGCTGCGTCGCGTTGCCCGCGTCGACGGCTCCACGTTCGAGGTCTACCTGCACCGCACGAACAAGGACCTCCCGCCGCAGGTGGGCGTCGTCGTCTCCTACACGGGTGACGACGCGGAGACGGCGCGCGGCATCGCGCAGCACATCTCCTTCGCCGACCCGCAGTACCTCACGCGCGACGACGTTCCGGCCGAGACGGTCGACAACGAGCGCCGCATCGTCGAGGAGATCAGCCGCAACGAGGGCAAGCCCGAGGCCGCTCTGCCGAAGATCGTCGAGGGCCGCGTCGGCGCCTTCTTCAAGCAGGTCGCCCTGCTCGAGCAGGACTACGCGCGCGACAACAAGCTGTCGGTCGCGCAGGTCGCGAAGGACGCCGGCATCACCGTGACGGGCTTCGCCCGCTTCAAGGTCGGCGCCTAACTGCGCGCAGCGTTTCGAGAGGGGCTCCGTTCGTCGCCACGGCGACCGACGGGGCCCCTTCTCTTCGCCCACCCGACCGATACTGTTGACTCGCACGACCCACGATCACCGAAGTGAGGCCCCATGACCGCCGACCGTCGCCGCGTACTGCTCAAGCTCTCGGGTGAGGCGTTCGGCGCCGGATCCCTCGGGGTCAACCCCGATGTCGTGAGCGGCATCGCGCGCGAGATCGCCGAGGCGGCGAAGGACGTCGAGGTCGCGGTCGTCGTGGGCGGCGGCAACTTCTTCCGCGGCGCCGAGCTCAGCCAGCGCGGCATGGACCGCGGCCGCGCCGACTACATGGGCATGCTCGGCACTGTCATGAACGCTCTCGCCCTGCAGGACTTCCTCGAGCAGGCAGGTGCGCCCGTGCGCGTGCAGTCGGCGATCCAGATGACGCAGGTTGCCGAGCCCTACATCCCGTTGCGTGCCGTGCGCCACCTCGAGAAGGGCCGCGTCGTCGTCTTCGGCGCGGGGGCCGGCCTCCCGTACTTCTCGACCGACACCGTGGCCGCGCAACGCGCACTCGAGATCAAGGCCGTCGAGGTGCTCGTCGCCAAGAATGGCGTCGACGGCGTCTACAGCGCCGACCCGCGCCACGACCCGGAAGCCCACAAGCTCGACAACATCACGTATCAGGACGCCCTCGTGAAGGGCCTCAAGGTCGTCGACTCCACCGCGTTCAGCCTGTGCATGGACAACGGCATGCCCATGGTCGTCTTCGGTATGGAGCCGGCGGGCAACGTCGCGAGGGCGATTCGCGGCGAGCACATCGGCACGCGCGTCTCGAACTGATCCGGCGGCGTCGTGATCGCCGCACTGCTCATCGGGGGTGCAGCCCTCGCCCATGCCGCGTGGAACATCGCGATGAAGCGCGCCGGCACGAGCGGCACGCCGTTCATCGCGGCCACTCTGCTGGTGGGCGTGGTCGCCCTCGCACCGTTCGGGATCGTCTCGCTCGTGACCGAGCCTGCCCCGCAGAACGGCGCGCTCGTGGTCGTGCTCGTGGTGGGCAGCGCCGCACTGCAACTGGCGTACTTCCTGCTGCTGCAGCGCGGGTACCGGCTCGCCGACGTCGGCGTCGTGTACCCCGTGGCGCGCGGGGTCGGGCCGTTGCTGAGCGTGATCGCCGCGATCGTGCTGCTCGGCGAGCGGCCAGGGCCGATCGCTCTCTCCGGCGCCCTGCTCGTGGTGACGGGAGTGGTCGTGATCGGGCTCGCCGGCGCGCGACAGGCGAGCCTCGACGCGGGGCGGCGCGCACGGGGCATCCGCTATGGCGCCGCTGTCGGCGTGGTCATCGCCGCGTACACGCTGTGGGATGCCGCCGCGGTGACCCTCGCCGGCCTCGCCCCGGTCGGCTACTACTGGGCGAGCATGGTCGTGCAGCTGCTCGTGCTCGGCGCGATCGCGCTGCGCACGCCGGCGACCGCGGTCGAGACGGTGCGGGCGCATCCGATCGCCGCCGTCGTCGTGGGCGTGCTCTCGCCGCTCGCCTACATCGCGGTGCTGTACGCCTACCAGCTCGCGCCGGTCGCGATCGTGGCGCCGGCGCGCGAGGTCAGCGTCGTGCTCATCGCGCTGGCGGGGTGGATGCTCTTTCGCGAGCCGCATCCGGTGCTCCGCATTCTCGGCAGCATCGTGGTGCTCGGCGGCGTCGCTCTGCTCGCCGCGGGCTGAGCAGACCCGGGCGCTCTCGTGCGGCCCGAGCCGCGCATCCCGACCGCCAGACGCCTCGCGGCCACTAGACTGGCCCTCGACCCACCGAAGGAGCCGCCCGTGATCGCCGACGTTCTCGCCGAAGCCGCAGACAAGATGACCAAGGCCGTCGAGGTCGCCAAGGAGGACTTCTCGACCGTCCGCACCGGTCGCGCGAACCCGCAGCTGTTCCAGAAGATCCTCGTCGACTACTACGGTTCGCCGACGCCGCTCGCCCAGCTCGCGAGCCTGCAGAACCCCGAGGCGCGCACACTCATCATCACGCCGTACGACAAGACGGCGCTCAAGGAGATCGAGCGCGCGATCGTGAACTTCCCGAACCTCGGTGCGAGCCCCAACAACGACGGCGAGATCATCCGCGTGACGATGCCGGAGCTCACGGAGGAGCGCCGCAAGGAGTACGTGAAGATCGTCAAGGGCAAGGCGGAGGACTGCAAGGTCGCGATCCGCAACATCCGCCGCAAGGCGAAGGACGACCTCGACGCTCTCAAGAGCGAGGTCGGCGATGACGAGGTGGCGCGCGCCGAGAAGGATCTCGAGGCCCTCACGAAGAAGCACACCGACGCGGCCGACGAGGCTCTCAAGAAGAAGGAAGCCGAGCTCCTCGAGGTCTAGATGCCCCCGGAGCCCGTCGAACCCACCCACGAGACCCCGGTGGAGGAGTCTGCCGAGCCGCAGCCTGCCGAGCCCCGGCGGCGCTTTCCGTTCGCGCGCCGCGGTCGTACGCGCGCCGACGTCGAGGCCGCCCTCCAGGACGTCGAGACGGCCCTGCACGACCTGGAATCGCGAGCACGCGAGATGGATGCCCGGGTGGAGGCCCGCGTCGGCCGCAACCTGCCCAAGGCCATCCTGTTCGGGTTGATCCTCGGTCTCGCCCTGCTGTTCAGTCTCATCGTCGTCAAAGAGATCTTCATGCTCTTTGGGGCGGCCCTGGTGGCCTTCACCGCCTACGAGCTCGCGAGCGCGCTGCGCTTCGCGGGGCGCGATGTGCCGCGCATCCCGCTCGTGATCGCCGCGGTGGGCGTCATCGTGCCCGCGTTCTACCTCGGGGCCGAGGGCCTGTGGTGGGCGATTCTCGCCGGTGTCGCGTTCGTGAGCCTGTGGCGGCTCGTCGAGCAGCTCATCCCCGCGCGGCGCACGGGCGCCGCCTCGCTGGGAACAGACCTCGGCGCGGGCATCCTCGTGCTCGCCTACGTGGCACTTCTCGGCGGTTTCGCCGTCGTGATGGCCGGCCAGCCCGGCGGGCAGTGGTGGGTGCTCGCGTATCTCATCGTCGTCATCAGCATCGACACGGGCGCGTACGCATCAGGGCTGCTGTTCGGCAAGCACCCCATGGCGCCGCGCATCAGCCCCAAGAAGACATGGGAGGGCTTCGCCGGCTCCGTCGTCGTGGCGATCGTCGCCTCGGTTCTGCTCGCGCTCTTCATGATCGGCATCGAGTGGTGGGTCGGCGTGCTGCTCGGCCTCGCACTCGTCGGGGCGGCGACGCTCGGCGACCTGACCGAGTCGCTCATCAAGCGCGATCTCGGCATCAAGGACATCTCGACGTGGCTGCCGGGCCACGGCGGGTTCCTCGACCGGCTCGACTCGATCCTGCCGGCGACGGTCGTCGCGTACGTGTTCTTCGTCATCGTCGCCTGAGGCTCTCCGACTGGGGCAGAATGGTGACGTGACCTCCACGTTTCCCGCTCCGCGCCCGGGCAAGCCGGGCTACGACATCGACGAGGTCGAGCAGTTCCTCGAGGTGGCCCGCACCGCCTACGGGGCGTCGCCGGGCACCGACGGCTCGCTCACGAGCGACGACATCCGCCACACCGCCTTTCGCGTGCGTCGCCGGGGCGGCTATTCGGCCCGTCACGTCGATGCCGCGCTCGAGCGCCTCGAAGAGGCCTTCGCCGCACGGGAGCGCGAGCGGGCGATCGCCGAGCTCGGCCAGGAGGCGTACGACGCCGAGTCGCGCACGACGGCGCAGGACATCATCGATCGGCTCGCACGGCCGGAGGGTCGGCGGTTCCGCCGCGTGAACGCGCTGTCGCGCGGCTACCGCGCGAGCGACGTGGACGCCTTCATGGACCGGGTCAGCAGATACTTCCAGGAGGGCGCCCCGCTCACGGTGGAGAACGTGCGCACGATCGCCTTCCGCCCCGCCTTCCGCGGGTACGACGAGACGCAGGTCGACCTGCTGCTCGACACGACGATCCGGCTCATGCTGGCCGTCCGCTGAGCCACCCCTCGGCTCCACGGGCTAGAATGGCGCCCCGTGGGTAGGCATGCAGCGACAAAGGCGCGCCCCACCGCGTCGAGTCGACCCGGTGAGGGCGCCGTCGACCATGCCCGAACCACGGCCCGCACTACGCCGGGAGTGCCGACGATCGAGCGCCACGTGCGCTCCTCCTGGTCGCTGCCCCTCTTCGCCTCCGTCGCGAGTCTCGCCTTCGTTCTCGCGGCCGTGACCGACCCCACTCCGAGCCTGAGCCTCGTAGCCGAGCAGACGGAGGCGCCCGCCGCGCCCGACGTTCAGACCTTCGTCGCCTCCCCCGATCACGAGATCTCGGCCGATCGCGGGGAGTGGACCACGAGCCGCGTCGTCACCTACGGCGTCGCCCCCGCTGCGGGCACGCCCGACCCCGGAACGGCGCAGGGGATCGCCGCAGACATGGTCGCGGCGCGCGGCTGGAGCAGTGCAGAGTTCGACTGCCTCGTCGCCCTCTGGAACAAGGAGTCGGGCTGGAACGTTTACGCGCACAATGCCAGCTCGGGGGCCTACGGCATCCCCCAGGCGCTCCCCGGCAACAAGATGGCGAGTGCCGGCTCCGACTGGGCGACGAACCCCCGCACGCAGATCATGTGGGGTCTCGGCTACATCGAGGCGCGCTACGGCACGCCGTGCGGTGCGTGGGCGACGAGCCAGCGCATCGGCTGGTACTAGGCTCCCTCGGTATGCCCCGCAGCAACCGATCGCGTCGCCGTCGCGCCGCGGAGGAGCCGTCGGAGCTCGATCTCGAGCGCATCCGGCTCGGCATGCGGCGCACGGAGGTGAAGCGCTCGGGCACCTGGAACGTGCAACCGGTCGGGGCCGCGGCCGCGCAGAAGGTCTACACGTGCCCGGGCTGCGGGGCCGAGGTGCCGGCGGGTGTCGCGCACGTCGTCACGTGGCGTGCCGATGGCCTCATGGGGGAGCAGGCAGACCTCGCCGCACGGCGTCACTGGCATTCCCGCTGCTGGCAGATCGAGCCGTGACCCGCACCACTGATGACGTCACGCGCACCGCTGACGACGAGGATCGAGAGGACGCGACCGTGAGCGAACTGATTCGGGGCGGTACGGTGCTGCCCGCCCGGCGCGAGGAGATCGAGCTGCACACGGCCGACGGGCTCACGCTCGTGGGGGAGCTGGCGCTGCCGGAGGAGGCCGAGCCGGTCGCGACGCTCGTGTGCCTGCACCCGCTGCCCACGGCGGGTGGGTTCATGGATTCGCACGTGCTGCGCAAGGCGGCGGCCCGCCTGCCGGCGATGGCGGATCTCGCCGTGCTGCGCTTCAACTTTCGCGGGGTGTCCTCGCCGCGCGGCACCTCGGAGGGCGACTTCGGGCACGGCGAGGCCGAAGCCGATGACCTCGCCGCCGCGATGGCCTTCGTGCGCGAGCGCGGCCTGCCCGCGCCGTGGCTGCTCGGCTGGTCGTTCGGCACCGAGGTCGCGCTCAAGCACGGTCTCGAGCACGAGATCGATGGAGCGATCCTGCTCTCGCCACCGCTGCATCGTGCGAGCGAGGAGGAGGTCGCCGCGTGGGCCGATGCGGGCCCGCGCCTCGTCGTCGTGGTACCCGAGCTCGACGACTACCTGCGGCCGCCCGAGGCCGAGGAGAGGTTCGCCTCCGTGCCCGAGAAGGAGTTCGTCGCCGTCGAGGGCGGCAAGCACCTCTGGGTCGGCGAGGCGCAGACCGCGCGGGTGCTGAGCGAGATCGTGGCGCGGCTCAACCCCGGTGTGCTGCCGCTGCCCACGCACTGGCCGTAGGCCCCACCGCTAGGCGGCCTCCTGCTTGGGCACGACGACCTGGTCGATGATGATGAGGATCGAGGCTGCGACCGGAATGGCGATGAGGGCACCGAGGATGCCCAACAGCGTGCCTCCCGCGAGCGCGGCGATGACGACGACCACGCCGGGCACCTTCACGGCCCGGTTCATGATGTTCGGGCTCAGCACGTACGCCTCGATCTGCATGTAGACCAGGTAGTAGATGGCCGCGACGATGACGGTCGAGATCGATTCCGGGTTGACGAGAAGCTGTGTGAGCACGATGAGGATCGACCCGGAGAGGGTTCCCACGAGCGGCACGAGTGAGAACAGGAACGCGACGAACGCGAAGAGCGCGGGGTACTGGGCCCCGATGATCGACAGGAAGATGAAGCTCAGCACGCCGTTGCAGAGCGCGAGTGTGACCTGGCCGACGACGTAACGCCCGACCGCCGAGGAGACCTGCTCGGCGATGCCGATGAAGCGCTCGCGCTTGGACATCGGGACGAGCTTGTAGACGGCGCCCTTGAGGTTGTGGAGCGAGGCGACGAAGTAGAGCGTCAGGATGAGGATGATGAGAGCGCCGAACACGCCCGTGGCGATGCCGATGCCGACCGACAGCACGCCGCCGCCGACCTGCGTGAGGTTGTCGGGGTTCGTGATCCACTCGAGTGCTGACTCGGCCGCAAGACGCACATCGACGACCTCGACGGGGATGAACGACTGCACGTTGTCGAAGAAGTCGTCGAGTGAGTCGAGCGACCTCACGTAATCAGAGATGCGCGCCACGAGCCGGCTCGACTGCTCGACGATCACGGGGATGATTGCGAAGACGAGCCCCGTGAAAAGGCCGAGGACTCCGACGAGGACGGTGAGGATCGCCGCCCAGCGAGGCCACTTGCGCTCCTCGAGCCACGAGACGAGCGGGTCGAGCCCGAGGGCGATAAAGAGCGCGGCACCGATGTAGGTGATGATCGTCGCGAGGCTCGTGATCGCGCCGCCGATGACGAGGGCCACGAGTACCCCGAGCCCACCGAACAGGCCGAAGCGGAATGCGTTCTGAATCTTCACGTGCCGTGGCTCCTGAGGTCGAGCGGCGTCAGCCTAGTCGTCGCGCTGGGACAGCGTTTCTGCCTGCGAGAGTACTCCGCGCAGACCCTCGAAGTAGCCCGCCACGGCGTCGCGTTCGACGCGGATGCGTGCGAGCGACTCCTCCGCCTCGGCGACGAGCTTCGCACTGCGCTCCTCCGCCTCCTTCTGCAGCGCCTGCGCGCGCTGCTCGGCATTCGCGAGCACCTCGCGCGCGGTGGCGTCGGCATCGGCCCTCCGCTTCTGGGCGTCTTCGCGCGCGCTGCGGTCGAGGGTCTCGGCCTCGGTGCGCACTGCGGCCGCTCGAGCCTGGGCCTCGGTGAGCTGGGCGGTCGCCTCATCGAGATAGCGCTGCGTCTGAGCAACGGCCTCCTGCTGGCGCGCGAGGTACTCCTTCTCGGCTTCGTCCCGTCGCGCCGTGAGCTCGACCTCGAGGTCGGTGCGGGCCTGCTCGGCAGCGCGCTCCAGGCGCGCGCGGCTCTCCTCCGCATCGTGCACGAGCTGCGCCCGTGACTTGGCGGCCTCGTCGGCGAGGGCGCCGCGCTGCCGGGCAGCCTCGCGCTCGAGTGCGCTGCGGGTCTCGAGCGCCTGCTGCTCAGCTGCTTCTCGCAGTTCGGCGAGCTCGCGCTCGGTCGTCGCGCGCAGCTCCATCGTGTCCTGCTCGGCTCGCTCGCGCACGCGCAGCGCGGCCGTCTCGGCGTCCTGGCGCAGTTGCGATGCCTCGCGCTCGGTCGACGCCCTCAGTTCCGCGAGCTCGCGCTCGGTGCTCTCCCGCAACTCGGTCGTGTCGCGCTCGGCGGCGTCACGCAGTTCCGCGGCCTCCCGCTCGGCGGTCTCCCGCAGTTCGGTGGTGTCGCGCTCGGTGGTGTCGCGCAGTTCGGTGGTCTCCCGCTCGGTGGTCTCCCGCAGAAGCGACGTCTCGCGCTCCGCGGTGAGGCGTAGAGCGGCGAGCTCGTCCGTGAGCTCCTTCCGCCGACGGGCTTCCTCGGCCGCCCAGGCCTCCCGACCCTGCGCGACCTCGCGCGCGGCCTCGTCGCGAGCCCGCCGCACCTCGTCCTCGAGGTCGGCGCGAGCGTTCGTGATGTCGGCGTCGAGCTGCGCGCGGCGCGTGGCGTCGTCGCTCTCGAACTCTGCGCGGGCCTGCTCGGTCTCGCGGGCGAGCTGCGCTGCGGCATCCCGTGCGTCGGCCACCTCGCGGTCGGCGACGACACGCAGCTCAGCGAGCTGCCGTTCGGTCTCGGCACGCTGTGCCGCAATCTCGCGCTTCGCCGTCGCGCGCGACTCCGCCGCCTCCGTGGCGACGGCTCCGCGAATAGCGGCGGCCTCCCGCTGCGCCTCGGTTACGAGGGCGTCGGCATCGGCGCGCGCACGCGTCACGAGCTCCTCGGCCTCGCGCGTCGCGTCGTCGATCAGCTGTCGCGCGCGCTCCGTCGCCTCGGCGACGAGCTGCTCCGTGCGGTTCGCCGTCTCGGCCTGCAAACGCTCCGCCTCGGCCTGAGCGCTCGTGCGCAGCTTCTCCGCATCGATGTCGGCCTGGCTGATGAGCCGCGTGGACTGCTCTTCGGCGACCCGCAGGGTCTGCTCGAGCTTTGTTCCCAGGCCCGCGTAGGTCGGGCGGCCCACCTCGTCGAGCTCCGACTGCAGGTCGTCGATGACGGCGTGCAGGCGCTTGAGCTCCTTGGCGGTCTCCGCCCTCTCCGTGTTCGACTGGATGAGGTCGCGCCGGAGGTCCTGGAGGGCCTTGTCGACGTCCTCGCGCTTGTAGCCGCGCATCTCGGTGCCGAAATCGAACTCTGTGCCTGCCACGTGGGGGTCTCCATGGGTCGGTGGGGCGCGAACCCTGCGAGTCTATCGGCGCGCGCGGCCTTTGCCTCGCCTGAGTATTCGGCCTGAGGGGGCCCGCTTGGCCGCCCCGCGACGACGCGCACCCCGAGCATCCGCTAATCTGGAATGTCTGTAATCTGCTGGCCGCTGACTGCACCGAGCTGACGCTCTCGTCGCCCGATCAGTCCTGAACCGCAGCGACCTCGTCCCTCAGCGACCGCCTCCCGCGGTCGTCACGCGTGGGCGGGCGCTGAACGGGGAGTCGTGCGCCGGCACGAGAGGAGTGAATCCGTGCGATTCATCATTGCCATCGTGTTCTTCGTGGTCGCCGTCGTCGGCGTCGGCCTCGGCGTCGCCCAGCGCACCGTGCTCGCCCCGCCCGAGAGCGTCACGTCGACCGTGCAGCTCGACAGCGCCGCGACCGTGACGATCATCGACGGGTCGGCCCTCAACGCCTACGAGGGTCGCCAGACCCTTGCCATCAGCGGCGGGGTCGTCGCCCCGCCCGAGACCGTTGCCGATGCCGATGCCGACCCGGAGGCGGATGCCGAATCGGAGGACGGCGAGGAGCAGATCGCCCAGACCGACCGGGTCGTGGCCGCCTACGGGCGCACGGGCGACGTGCTCGCCTGGGTCGGCGACGCGCGCTACACGCTCGTGACCTTCGACGAGGAGCTCGGCGAGCTCGTGGCGCAGCCCGTGAGCGGGTCGGAGGAGTCGGTTCCCGACCCCTACGGCAGCGACCTCTGGTACGACGACTTCACGGGCGAGGGCGAGCTCGGCATCACCGTCAACGTACCGCGCGACGTCTCGCTGCTGCTGGCCTCGGACGGCGAGCTGCCCGCGCCCCAGGAGTTCTCGGTCACCTGGCCTCTCGACAGCAGCACGCCGTACTCGACCTGGCTCATCCTCGGCGGAGTCGGATCGCTCATCCTCGGCCTCGTCGCTCTGCTGTGGGCGCTCCTGCACATGCGCCGGCAGCGCGGACCGCGCCGAAAGTCGTCTAAGACGCAGAAGATGCCGAAGGTTCCGCGGCCCTCCCGGTACCGCCCGCTCTCGGGGCGACCGTCGCTCGGTCGGCCGAAGGGGCGGCGCTCAGCGTCGCGCATCGCTCTCGTGCCCGGGCTGCTCGTCACGGGCCTCGTGCTCTCGGCGTGCACGCCCAGTGCATCGATCGTCGCGACGCCGAGCCCCACGCCGACGGAGGAGCCCGAGACCCCCGCGGTCGCGGCGAGCGAGCGCCAGATCGACCGCATCGTCAGCCGCATCGGCGAGACGGTGGCACTCGCCGACGAGGAGACCGACGAGCGCCTCGCCGCCACGCGACTCGCCGGCCCCGCGCTCCAGTTCCGCGAGGCGGCCTACGCGGTGCGCGAGGAGGATTCCGAACTCGGGTCGCTGCTGTCGATCCCCTCTCGCGATGTCGCGCTCGCCCTGCCGCAGCGCCTCCCCGACGAGGGCGCGACGTGGCCGCGCGCGATCTTCGCCGTCGTCGAGGACCCGAGCGATGAGACGCGGCCCCCGCAGGCGCTCATGATGATTCAGGACGACCCGCGCAGCCCGTATCGCGTGCACTACGCCCTGACTCTCGAGCCGCAGGCGGTCGTGCCGCCGCTCGCGCCCGTCGGGCTCGGCAGCCCCCTGCTGCCCGCCGATACCCCGCAGCTGGCCGTGACGCCCGCCGAGGTCGCCGCCTCCTACTCGCAGCTGCTCCTCCGGGGCGAGGATGCCGAGAACTTCGACCTGTTCGCGGCCGAGGGCGACAGCCTGCGCACCCAGATCGGCGTCGAGGCGAAACGAGATCGTCGCTCCGCCCTGCCCGACACCGCGTCGATCGAGTTCACCAACCGCGTCGTGGAGGACGCCGACATCCTCTCCTTCGTCACGAACGACGGCGGCGCGATCATGACGGCCTACCTCACCGAGACCGAGACGGTCACTCCCACGCAGTCCGGCGCGGCCGTCAACTCGAGCGGCGCCGTCGAGGCGCTCTCCGGCAGCGCGCAGAGCACGCGCGGCATCATCGCCACCTACGGCTTGCAGATCCTGTTCTTCGTCCCGCCCCTGGACAGCACCGAGCCCGTCCGCGTGCTCGGCTACACCCAGGGGCTCGTCAGTGCCAGGGAGGTACCGTGACCGACAGCCCGATGAACCCTGACGCCCTGCGGGGCGCCGTCGACCTCTCCTCGCTCGTGCGCGCGGCGCAGCAGCCGCCGGCCCAGCAGGCCTCGGCGGGCGCCGCCGGCCCCGCGCCGGCCGCGGGCACCGGCACCAGCGCCGTCGTGCGCGATGTGGGCGATGCCGAGTTCGGCGAGGTCGTCGAGCTCTCGCGCAGCGTGCCCGTGATCGTCGAGTTCTATGCCGCGGGCATCGCCCCGGCCCTGCCGGGCATCGTGAGCTCCTACGGTGGCCGACTCGTCCTCGCCACGGTCGACGGCAACAGCAGCCCGCAGGTCGCGCAGGCGTTCCAGGTGCAGCAGGTTCCCGCGGTCGTCGCCCTCGTCGGCGGTCGGCCCGTGAACCTCTTCGTCGGCATGCCTGCCGAGGCGGAGGTGCGTCAGGTTCTCGACCAGGTGCTCGAGCTCGCGGCGCAGAACGGCGTGACCGGAACGGTGTCGGCCGACACGCCCGAGGAGGGCGAGGAGGAGCCCGCCGAGCAGCCCCTGCCGCCCCTCCACCAAGAGGCCTTCGACGCCATCAGCCGCGGCGATCTCGAGGCGGCGGCCACGGCCTACCGCACGGCGATCGCGCAGAGCCCCGCCGACGGCGACGCGGTGGCCGGTCTCGCGCAGGTCTCCCTGCTGCAGCGGCTCGAAGGGCGCGAGGCATCGGAGATCCGCGACGCGGCAGCGGCAGCCCCCGATGATCTGGATGCTCAGCTCGCGGTCGCCGACCTCGACCTCAGCGGGGGTCACGTGGAGGACGCCTTCGCGCGCCTCCTCACGCTCTTCCCGGGCCTCGACGCCGACGGCAAGGCGGTCGTCCGCACCCGCCTGCTCGACTACTTCGAGATCGTCGGGGCGGAGGACGAGCGCACGATCACCGCGCGCCGCGCCTTCACCAACCTGCTCTACTGACGCCTCAGGCGGGGCTCAGGTAGAGCCCCGCGAGGGGCGGCAGCGTGAGCTCGACCGAGGCGGGGCGGCCCCCGTAGGCGGAGTCCTCGGCCGTCACCTGGCCGAAGTTGCCCACGCCTGAGCCGCCGAACTCCTCGGCGTCGGTGTTGACGACCTCGCGCCACACTCCCGCGCGCGGCAGGGGCAGGCGGTAGGGGCCGACCGTGTTGCCGCTGAAGTTGAAGACGCCGACCACGGGCGTGCCATCCGCCGCCCGACGCTCGAACGCGATGACGTTGTTGCCCGCGTCGCCGCCCTCGAGCCACTCGAAGCCGGCGGGGGAGTTGTCGAGCTCCCACAGGGCGGGGTTGTCGCGGTACACGCGGTTGAGCTGGGCGACGAGCCGGTGCAGCCCGCGGTGCACGGGCTGGTCGAGAATCCACCAGTCGAGGCCGCGCTGCTCGCTCCACTCGCTCGGCTGCCCGAACTCCTGCCCCATGAAGAGCAGCTGCTTGCCGGGGTGCGCCCACATGAACGCGAGGTAGGCGCGCATGTTGGCGAGCTTCTGCCACTGGTCGCCCGGCATCTTGCCGAGTAGCGAGCCCTTGCCGTGCACGACCTCGTCGTGGCTGATGGGCAGCATGAAGTTCTCGCTGAACGCGTAGAGGAAGCTGAAGGTGATCTCGCCGTGGTGGTGCGAGCGCCACATCGGGTCGCGCTGGAAGTAGCTGAGGGTGTCGTGCATCCACCCCATGTTCCACTTCATGCCGAAGCCGAGCCCGCCCTCGGAGGTCGCTCGCGTGACGCCCGGCCACGAGGTCGACTCCTCGGCGATCATGACGATGCCGGGCACGCGCTTGTACGCGGTCGCGGTGGTCTCCTGCAGGAACGCGATCGCCTCGAGGTTCTCCCGACCGCCGTGCACGTTGGGCAACCACTCGCCTTCCGAGCGCGAGTAGTCGAGGTAGAGCATGCTCGCGACGGCGTCGACGCGCAGGCCGTCGATGTGGAACTCCTCGAGCCAGTAGAGGGCATTGGCGACGAGGAAGTTGCGCACCTGGCTGCGGCCGAGGTCGAAGACGTAGGTGCCCCAGTCCGGCTGCTCACCACGACGGGGGTCGGGATGCTCGTACAGGGCCTTGCCGTCGAACCGGCCGAGCGCCCACTCGTCTTTGGGGAAGTGCGCCGGAACCCAGTCCATGATGACGCCGATGCCGGCCTGGTGGAGCCGGTCGATGAGGTACCGCAGGTCATCCGGATGCCCGAATCGCGCCGTGGGGGCGTAGTAGCCGGTCACCTGATAGCCCCAGCTGGGGCCGTAGGGGTGCTCGGAGAGCGGCATGAACTCGACGTGCGTGAACCCGAGCTCGGTGACGTACTCGATGAGCGGGTCGGCGAGCTCGCGGTAGCCGAGACCCGGGCGCCATGAGCCGAGGTGCATCTCGTAGACGCTCATCGCCTGGCCGTGCGGGTCGTGCGCGGCGCGCCGCGCCATCCAGTCGTCGTCGTTCCAGGTGTAGTCGGTGTCACCGACGATCGATGCCGTCGCCGGGGGAGTCTCGGTGTAGCGCGCCATCGGGTCGGCGCGCGTGAGCCACGTGCCCTCGGCGCTCAGCAACTCGAACTTGTAGGTGGAGCCAGAGCCGAGGCCCGGCACGAAGAGCTCCCAGACGCCGTTGTCGTCGAGGCGGCGCATCGCGTGGCCGACCCCGTTCCAACTGTTGAAGTCGCCGATCACGCGGGCGGCCTGGGCGTGGGGCGCCCACACGGCGAAGCTCACGCCGTCGACGCCCTCGTGCGGGCGGTGGTGGGCCCCCAGCACGTGCCAGAGCTGCTCGTGGCGCCCCTCGCCCCACAGGTGCAGGTCGACATCGCCCACCGAGGGCACGAAGCGGTAGGCGTCATCGGTGTGCCAGTCGGGCCCGCCGTCGTAGGTGCTCTCGACCGTGTACGCCTGGCCCTCACCGGGCAGGAAGCCGTGCCACAGCCCGTCGGCGACGTGCTCGAGGGGCACGCGCGTGCCGTCGGCGCGCACGACCGTCACCGTGGCGGCGAGCGGGCGCACGACCCGCACGACCCAGCCGCCGTCGAGCGCGTGCGGCCCGAGCGCGTCGTGGGGTCGCGGGTGGCGCCCCTCGACGAGCGCGCGCCGGTGGTCGTCGTGCAGGGCCGGCAGCGGTGCGGCCGCCGTCGTGGCAGGGGTGGTCGCGGGCTTCTTCACTGCGGGCTTCCGCGCTGGGCGCTTGTCGGTGGCCATCAGACCCCCTTCGGGTAGTCGATGCGGAAGATGTGGACGGGGTGCACGAAGGCGTCGAGTCTGACGTAGTTCTCCGTGCCCCAGGTGTACCGCTCGCCTGAGAGCAGGTCCTTGACCTCGAAGGTCGACCCGGGCGGGAGGCCGAGCGCCTCGAGATCGAGTGAGACGGTCGTCTCGCGGGCCGAGTGGGGGTCGACGTTCGCGACGACGATGATGCCGTCCGTGCGGCCGGAGCGCACGAATCGGCCGGGCAGCACCTTGGAGTAGCAGAGGATCGCATCGTCGCGCGTGGCGTGGATGCGCAGGTTGCGCAACTGGCGCAGAGCGGGGTGCTGCGCGCGGATCGTGTTGAGCTGCGTGAGGTACGGCGCGATCGACCGGCGCTGCGTCTCGGGGCTCGACCAGTCGCGCTGCTTGTACTCGTACTTCTCGTTGTCGATGTTCTCCTCGCTGCCGGGGCGCGCGACGTTCTCGATGAGCTCGAAGCCCGCGTATACGCCCCACGAGGGGCTCGCCGTCGCGGCGAGAGCTGCCCGGATCTTGTAGGCGGGCACACCGCCGAACTGCAGGTACTCGGTGAGGATGTCGGGAGTGTTGACGAAGAAGTTGGGGCGGAAGTACGCGCTCGTCTCCTGCGAGACCTCCGTGAGGTATTCCTCGAGCTCCCGCTTCGAGTTGCGCCACGTGAAGTACGTGTACGACTGCTGGAAGCCGACGGCCGCGAGGGACTGCATCATCGCGGGGCGCGTGAACGCCTCGGCGAAGAAGACCACGTCAGGGTGCTCGGCGTTGATCTCGTGCAGGAGCCACTCCCAGAACGCGAGCGGCTTCGTGTGCGGATTGTCGACCCGGAAGATGCGCACGCCCAACTCGATCCAGTAGCGCACGATGCGCAGGATCTCGGTGCTCAAGCCCTCCGGGTCGTTGTCGAAGTTGAGCGGGTAGATGTCCTGGTACTTCTTCGGCGGGTTCTCCGCGTAGCGGATGGAGCCGTCGGGCAGCGTCGTGAACCACTCGGGGTGCTCGGCGACCCACGGGTGATCGGGGGCGCACTGGAGTGCGAGATCGAGAGCCACCTCGAGCCCGTTCTTCGCGGCACTCGCGAGGAACGCCTGGAAGTCCTCCACCGTGCCCAGGTCGGGGTGGATCGCGTCATGACCGCCCTCCTTCGCGCCGATCGCCCACGGGCTTCCCGGGTCGTTCGGGCCCGCCTCGAGGGTGTTGTTCGGGCCCTTGCGGTTGAGGCGCCCGATGGGGTGGATGGGCGGCAGATACAGAACGTCGAAGCCCATCTGCGCGACCGCCGGCAGCCGCCGCGTGGCCGTCGCGAAGGTGCCCGACTGCCAGGAGCCGTCCTTGCGGCGCTTCGCCCCCTCCGAGCGGGGGAAGAACTCGTACCAGCTGCCCACGCCGGCGCGCGTGCGCTCGACGCGCAGGGTGTGCGGGGCCGAGACGGTCTCGAGGCTCGTCAGGCGATGCTGCTGCAGGGCGGCCACGACACGGGCGTCGTTCGCGACAGCGAGACGCGCCGCCGGCGACAGCGAGGCGTTCATCATGGCGGCGCGGGCATCGGAGAAGGTCTTGCCGGCCGGGGTGTCGGCCCCGGCGAGCTCGGTCGCCCGTTCCAGCAGCTCGCCGCCGCCCATGAGCATGACCTCGACGTCGACGCCCGCCTCGATCTTGATCGTCGCGGCGTGCAGCCACGTCGCCCAATCGTCGGAGTAGGCCTGCACGCGCCACGTGTACAGCCCTAACTGGTCCACGAGCACCTCGGTGTGCCAGCGGTCGGTGCCGGGTGCGCCCATCGCGAGAGGGTGCGCGCTCTGTGTGCCGTCCGGCGCGCGCAACAGCAGATCAGCGCCGAGCAGATCGTGCCCCTCGCGGAACACCGTCGCGCCGAAGGGCACGACCTCGCCGAGGAAGGCCTTGCTCGGCCACCGGTCCTCCGGTTGCACAGGGCTCAGGTGCCGGATCGGGATGCGCCCGATGCGCGGGGTGAACGGGGTCGATTCGGTGACAGCCACGTCTCGACCGTACTCCGCCCGGACGGCGAGCGCTCGGGAGGCGTCCAGGCGTCCAGGGGCCTCGGAGGTGCGGGTGGGTCTCGGTGACGGGCGTGTCGGGCAAAGAGGGGACAAAATGTACCCCGGGCAGGGTACGCGAATTCCTGTCAGACTCTTGGGATCGAGCGGTTGCGTGCGTATCGTCGAAGAACGACGTCAGCACTGTCGCGAGACCCGAACGCGACAGCATGGCGTCGGAACGACAGCACGAAGATGAGTCCGACCCGAACGGACTCATGAGACAGGACCGAGACTCGCACCCCCCAGCGAGGCCGGTCCTGTTCGTCGTTAACCGAGCTTCGCCCGTCGCGGCGGGAGCCCTGCAGTCGACCGCCGGGCGTTCTGGAACCGGTTCCCGATTCGGGCCTGACTCGCCTAGAGTGGCGAGTCGGGGCGTGCGCACCCTCACGACCACGCAGACGTGATCGAGTCGCGCTCCCGACGCTCGTTCGCACCGCCGCACCCATCCAGGCCCCCGAGGAGAAGCTGTGAAGGCGATCCGCCGATTCACCGTCCGCACCGTCCTGCCCGAGGCGCTCGACGCCGTCTCGGCGCTCGCCGCGAACCTGCGCTGGTCGTGGCACGAGCCGACGAGGCGACTCTTCGCCCGCATCGACCCCATCCTCTGGGACGAACTCGATCACGACCCGATCGCCCTGCTGGGGGCGGTCGACTCCGCGCGGCTCGAGGAACTGGCCGGCGACGGGCAGTTCATCGCCGACGCGCAGGCACTGCGCGCCGACCTCACCGCCTACCTGGAGCAGCCTCGCTGGTACCAGTCGCTCGAGGACGCCCCGCAGCGCATCGCCTACTTCTCGCCCGAGTTCGGCATCGCCTCGGCGATTCCCCAGTACTCGGGGGGCCTCGGCATCCTCGCCGGTGACCACCTCAAGAGCGCGAGCGACCTCGGGCTGCCGCTGCTCGGCGTGGGCCTCTTCTATCGCGCCGGCTACTTCCGTCAGGCCATCGACCGCGACGGCTGGCAGAAGGAGACCTACCCGCTCCTGGACCCCGACGGCCTGCCCATGCAGGTGCTGCGTGAGGGAGACGGCGCTCCCGTGCTCGTGACTCTGCCCCTCACCGGCGGCAGGCAGTTGCGCGCGCGCGTCTGGCAGATGCACGTGGGCCGCGTGGTGCTGCTGCTGCTCGACACCGATATCGCCGAGAACGAGGATGAGCTGCGCGGCGTCACCGACCGGCTCTACGGCGGAGGAGGAGAGCACCGTCTCCTCCAGGAGCTGCTGCTCGGCATCGGCGGCGTGCGCGCCATCAAGGCGCACGTGCGCATCACCGGTTCGCCCGCCCCCGAGGTGTTCCACACCAACGAGGGGCACGCGGGGTTCCTCGGCCTCGAGCGCATCAGCGACCTCATCTCGGAGGGCCTGACCTTCTCGGAGGCCCTGCAGGTCGTCCGGGCGGGGACGCTCTTCACCACCCACACGCCCGTGCCCGCGGGAATCGACCGCTTCGACGCCTCCCTCGTCGAGCGCTACTTCCAGACCGACCTCCTGCCCGGCGTCGACGCGCATGACGTGCTCGCGCTCGGCCGGGAGGACTACCCGGGCGGCGACCGCGGCGTGCACAACATGGCGGTCATGGGCCTGCGGCTCGCGCAGCGCGCCAACGGCGTCTCCCAATTGCACGGTGAAGTCTCGCGCGGCATGTTCGGCGAGCTCTGGCCCGGATTCGATGCTGCCGACGTGCCCATCACCTCGGTCACCAACGGCGTGCACGCGCCCACCTGGACCGACCCGCTCATGGTCACCCTCGCGAAGGACTCCCTCGGCACCTACGACACGACCCGCTGCGACTGGAGCTCGGACGCGGTCTCGGATGCTCAGCTGTGGTCGGTGCGCCGTGCCATGCGCGAGCAGCTCGTGACCGACGCGCGCGAGCGCGTCGCGGCGGCGTGGGTCGAGGAGAACCCCGGCATGGCCGCGCCGCAGTGGATGACGCGCGTGCTCGACCCCGACGTGCTCACGATCGGCTTCGCGCGGCGCGTGCCCACCTACAAGCGCCTCACGCTCATGCTGCACGACCAGGATCGCCTGCGCGCCCTCCTCACCGACCCCGAGCGGCCCGTGCAGCTCGTCATCGCGGGCAAGTCGCATCCCGCCGACGACAGCGGCAAGGCGCTCATCCAGAAGCTCGTGCAGTTCGCGGCCGAGCACGACGTGCGGGAGCGCATCGTCTTCCTGCCGAACTACGACATCGGCATGGCCCGCCTGCTCTACCCGGGCACCGACATCTGGCTCAACAACCCGCTGCGCCCCTTCGAGGCGTGCGGAACATCGGGCATGAAGGCCGCGCTCAACGGGTCGCTCAACCTGTCCATTCTCGACGGATGGTGGAACGAGTACTACGACGGGGAGAACGGCTGGGCGATCCCCAGCGCCGACGCCGCCGGCGACGGCGCCGAGCGGGATGCGCTCGAGGCCGAGGCGATGTATGACCTCATCGAGCACCAGATCGCTCCGCGGTTCTACGACCGCGACGACGAGGGCCTGCCGCGCCGCTGGCTGCGCAACATCCGCCACACCCTCGCGACGCTCTCGCCCGAGCTCTCCGCCGACCGCATGGTGAGCGAGTACGTCGAGCGCCTCTACGTGCCCGCGGCCCGCGCCCGCCGCGCGATCTCCGGCGAGTCCTACGGGCCCGCGCGCGATCTCGCGCAGTGGAAGGCGCGCGTCGCGGCCGAGTGGCCGAACGTCGCCGTCGCGCACGTCGAGTCGGGCGGTGTGCAGTCGCCGCAGGTCGGCGATGAGCTGACCGTGCGCGCGCACGTGGAGCTCGCGGGCCTGAGCGCCGACGACGTGCTCGTCGACGTCGTCTTCGGCCGGGCGCGCGACGGCGATGAGCTCGCCGACGTGCACCACATGCCGCTCACGCTCGAATCGCACGAGCTCGGTCAGTCGGCGACCTTCAGCGGCACGGTGCCGCTCGCGCGCTCCGGCTCGTTCGGGTACACCGTGCGCGTGACGCCGTGCCACGAGCTGCTCGCCCACCCGGCAGAGCTCGGCCTCGTCGCCGTCGCGGAGCACTAGCCGAGCATCCCGCTGTCGGCCGCGCGTCAGCGGGCGAGAGGCGCGAACCGACCCCCGGTGACGCGCAGGAGGTCGTCGGGGGCGAGCTCGAGGTTGACGCCGCGCCGCCCGCCCGAGACGAAGATCGTCGCCCAGGCGGCGGCCGAGTCGTCGAGGAAGGTCGGGCTCGCGGTGCGCTGCCCGAGCGGCGAGATGCCGCCCACGACGTACCCGGTCTTGCGCTCGGCGAGGGCGGGGTCGGCCATCGACGCGCGCTTGGCGCCGGCGGCCGCGGCGAGCGAGGCGAGGTCGAGCATCCGCGACACCGGGACGATGCCGACGAGGAGGCGACCGTCCGCGACGGCGAGCAGCGTCTTGAATACCCGGTCGGCATCGACGTCGAGCGCGGCCGCCGCTTCGAGCCCGTAGTTCGAGACCTGAGGGTTGTGCACGTACGCGTGCGCGGTGTACGGGACGCCCGCCGCCGTGAGCGCGACCGTTGCGGGAGTGCCCGGCCCGGCCTGCGCACCGGTGCGCCTCTTCTTCGCCATGCGCTGCGCCATGCCCTTCGTCGCCGTCCGCGCCGCTACTCGCCGTGCGCCCGGAACAGCAGCATCGAGGTCGGCCCGACGTCGAGCGCCGTGCCGGGGGAGTGCTCAGACGCGAGGTCGGAGATGTCGTCGTGCGAGCTGTCCCACAGCAGCGTGTAGCCGGTGACCCCCTCGTGCTCGGGCAGCGTCACCTGCACCGGCTCCTCGAGGCCGTGGACGACGAGCAGGATGCGGTTGAAGTCTTCGCGCTCAGGGGTCGACGCCGCGAGGTACTGGAGGGTGCGCTCGGCGGGCGAATCCCAGTCCTCCATCGTCATGGAGGCGCCCTCCTTGTTGTACCAGTCCATCTGAGTCGCGTTGGGTACCGTCTCGCCCCAGCGGCCGTATCGGCTGGGCCGCAGCGCCGGGTTCTCGCGGCGCAGCTGCGTCAGGCGCGAGGCGACCCGCAGCAGGTCCTGCTGCCAGCCCTCGTGCGCCCAGTCGAGCCAGGTGAGCTCGCTGTCGTGGCAGTAGGCGTTGTTGTTGCCGCGCTGCGTGCGCCCCACCTCGTCGCCCGCGGTGATCATGGGCGTGCCCGCGCTCAGCAGCAGCGTGCCCAGCAGGTTGCGCATGGCCTTGCGCCGCGCGCCCGTGATGCCGGGCTCGTCGGTGGGCCCTTCCACTCCGAAGTTGTAGGAGCGGTTGTGATCGTTGCCGTCCCGGTTGTCCTCCCCGTTGGCGACGTTGTGCTTGTGGTCGTGGCTGACGAGGTCGGCGAGGGTGAACCCGTCGTGCGCGGTGACAAAGTTGACGCTCGCGAGCGGCCCGCGCTCGGCGGCGAACACGTGCGCGCTGCCGGTGATGCGGCGCGCGAGCGAGCCGATGCCCTCGGGCGCGTGCCCGTGCTCGCGCGCCGAGGCGATGTCGGTGAGCCAGAAGTGCCGCGCGCGATCGCGGTAGCCGTCGTTCCACTCGCTATACCCGCGGGGAAAGTTGCCGACCTGCCAGCCGCCCATCCCGACATCCCACGGCTCGGCGACCATCGTGACGTCCTGCAGGGCGGGGTCGTCGAGAATCGCCTTCAAGAGGGGATGCTCGGGGTCGAAGTGCGCCGCCGCATCGCGCCCGAGCGTGGCCATGAGATCGAAGCGGAACCCGTCCACTTGGACCTCGCGCGCCCAGTAGCGCAGCGAGTCGAGGATGAGCCGCTGCACGACCGGCCGCGAGGCGTCGATCGTGTTGCCGCAGCCGGTGACATCCAGGTACTCGCCGCCGCTGCCGCTCTCGCCGTCACCGGCCCCGCCCCCGATGTGCCGGTAGTAGCTCGCGTTGTCGATGCCGCGGAAGCTCGACGTCGGGCCGTCCATGCCCTCCTCGGCGGTGTGGTTGTAGACGACGTCGAGCATGACCTCGAGGCCGGCCTCGTGCAGCAGCCGCACCATGCCCTTGACCTCGCGCAGCACGGCGTCCGGGCCGCCCTGCTGGGCCTTGCGCGTGGCGTACGCCGCGTGCGGGGCGAAGAAGTTCAGGGTGTTGTAGCCCCAGTAGTTGGTGAGGCCGAGGGCCTGCAGCCGTTGCTCGCTCACGAACTGGTGGATCGGCAGCAGCTCGACCGTGGTCACGCCGAGGTTCTTCAGGTACGCGATCGTCGACGGGTGGGCGAGCCCCGCGTAGGTGCCGCGCAGCTCGTCGGGCAGCTCGGGCGCGAGCTTGGTGAGTCCCTTGACGTGCGCTTCGTAGATGACGCGCTGATCGTCCGGGATGCGCGGCTTGCGTACGCCGCCCCAGTCGAACGCGTCCCCGAGCACGCGGGCGCGCCACTCACCGTGCGGGCTGCGCTCGACGCCGCGCGCGTACGGGTCCAGCAGCAGACGGTCGGGGTCGAACGCGTGCCCGGTGCCGCGCTCCGCGTCGCGCGGGCCGTCGACCCGCAGCGCGTACACCGCACCGGGGGCGAGCTCACGCGTCGCGATGTGCCAGGTGCCCTTGTCCTTCTTCATGCGGTGCATGTCGCGCTCGCCCGTCACCCGGTCGAGATCGTCCGGGTCGAACAGCACGAGTCGCATGCTCGACGCGTGCTCGCTCCACACGCGCAGCTCGCCGCCCGTCGACGTCGGGTGCACGCCGAGGCGCGCGAAAGCGGGTGCGGAGGGCATGAGTCTTAGGGTAAAGGCGATGACCATCTACCTGGACCACGCGGCGACCTCGCCCATGCCGCGCGCCGTGCGCGAGCGGTACGTCGAGGCGCTCGAGGTGGTGGGCAACCCGTCGTCGATCCACTCCTCCGGCCAGTCGGCGCGCGCCCTGCTCGACGAGTCGCGCGCCCGCATCGCGGCCACTCTCGGCGTCGACCCGATCGAGGTCACCTTCACGGGCGGCGGCACCGAGGCGGTCAATCTGGCCGTGAAGGGGATGCTCTGGTCGCGCCGCGCGCAGGGCCACGGCACGCGCATCCTCGCCCCCGCAGCCGAGCATCACGCGACCCTCGATGCGGTGCAGTGGCTCGTCGACCACGAGGGGGCGACCGTCGACTGGCTGCCCGTCGATGCGCGTGGCCGCCTCCGGCTCGACACGCTCGAGGCGGCTCTCGCGGGTGGGCCCGCCGCGCTGCTCACGATGCTGTGGGCCAACAACGAGGTCGGCACCCTGCAGCCGGTTGCCGAGGCGGCGGCGCTCGCCGCGGCCGCCGGGGTGCCCGTGCACGTCGACGCGATCGCCGCCTACGGGCAGGTGCCGCTCGTGCCCCTGCCGGCCGGGGTGAGCGCGGTGTCGATCTCGGCCCACAAGGTCGGCGGGCCGGTCGGCGTCGGCGCGCTCGTGCTGCGCCGCGGCACCGAGGTTGAGCCGCTGCTGCACGGCGGCGGCCAGCAGCGCGGCCGCTCGGGCACGATGGACGCCGCGGGTGCTGCGGCATTCGCGCACGCTGCCGAGCTGGCGCACGACGAGCTCGACGACCGGGCGGCGCACAAGCGCGCGCTGCGCGATCGGCTGGCGCAGGGCATCCGGGATCGTGTGCCGGAGGCGCGCCTCTCCACCGACCTGACGGATTCGCTGCCGGGCACGCTGCACCTGCGCGTGCCGGGGGCGGAGGGGGATTCGCTGCTGTTCCTGCTCGACCAGGCGGGGTTCGCCGTCTCGACCGGGTCGGCGTGCCAGGCCGGGGTGCCCGAGCCCTCGCACGTGCTACTGGCCATGGGGGTGCCGGCGGAGGAGGCGCGGGGCTCGCTGCGCGTGTCGCTCGGGCCCGACACGACGGCCGCCGAGATCGAGGCCCTGCTGGATGCCCTGCCGCACGCCGCACGCCAGGCCGTCGCCGCCGGGCTGGCGGCGCGGCAGCCGCGCCTCGGCCGCTAGCCGCACGCGACCCGGGCGCACCCCGCGTACCCTGGAGGGGTGAAGGTTCTCGCGGCGATGAGCGGCGGCGTCGACAGCGCCGTGGCTGCCGCGCGCGCGGTCGACGCGGGCCACGACGTCGTGGGCGTGCACCTGGCCCTGAGCCGCATGCCGGGCGCCCTGCGCTCGGGTGCGCGCGGCTGCTGCACGATCGAAGACTCACTGGATGCTCGTCGCGCGGCCGAGAGGCTGGGCATCCCGTTCTATGTGTGGGATTTCAGCGAGCGGTTCCGCGACGACGTCATCGACGACTTCATCGCCGAGTACGCGGCCGGCCGCACACCTAATCCGTGCATGCGCTGCAATGAGCGCATCAAGTTCGCGGCCGTGCTCGAGAAGGCCCTCGCCCTCGGCTTCGACGCCGTCGCGACCGGGCACTACGCGCACATCGTGACCGACGACTCCGGGCACCGTGAGCTGCACCGCGCCTCCGACGAGGCGAAGGATCAGTCGTACGTGCTCGGCGTGCTGACGAGCGAGCAGCTCGCGCACGCGATGTTCCCGCTCGGGCGCACGCCCAACAAGGCCGCCGTGCGGGCGGAGGCATCCGCACGCGGGCTCACCGTCGCGCAGAAGCCCGACAGCCACGACATCTGCTTCATCCCCGACGGCGACACCCGCGGCTGGCTCGCCGACCGCATTGAGCCGGAGGCGGGCGCGATCGTCGATCGCGACGGTGCGCAGGTCGGCTCGCACGAGGGCGCGACGAGCTTCACGGTCGGCCAGCGGCGCGGACTCAACCTCGGCGTTCCTGCTCCCGACGGCCGCCCGCGCTTCGTGCTCGAGGTGCGCCCGCGCTCGAACGAGGTCGTCGTCGGCCCGCGCGAGGCGCTCGCGGTGCGCGAGCTCGCCGGCGCGCGCTTCACGTGGGCGGGGCTCGACCCGGTTGCATCCGGTATCGCTCTCTCCGACCCGACCGCACCGGATGCCGTGGCCGAGTTTGCGTGCGAGGTGCAGGTGCGCGCGCACGCCGACCCGGTGCCGGCGCGGGCTCGCGTGGTGCCGAGTACGGGCGCAGCGCCGGGCGCCGCCGCCGATGCGGACGACGCCGACGCGGACGACGTTGATGCGGACGACGCCGACGCGGACGACGCCGGCTCGCCCGCCGGGCTCCCGAGCGCGGGCACCCTCGAGCTCGTCGTCACGGTGCAGGAGCCCCTCCACGGCGTCGCCCCGGGCCAGACCGCCGTGATCTACGTCGGCACGCGCGTGCTCGGCCAGTGCACGATAGATCGCACGGTCAGTGCCGATGCGCACTCGGATTCGCCGAGCGACGCCGTGCCGGCCACCGCGTCTTGAGCGAGCGCGCTTCGCGCGCCTTCCACTCCGAAGTTGTGGAAGGTGCGGCGGAATGCTGGGCGAGCCGTCGCGGCGCGTGATGTCAGCGTGCGCTTCTAGACTGGCGCCGTGAGTGGCGCCGCGAGAGATGACCGCACCGATACTGCGGCCGAGTCGACGAGTTCGTCGACCCCGGTCGCGCAGTTGAGCCGCGATGCGGCCCGCGCCCAGGTCGAAGCGCTCACGAGCCGCATCCTCGAGCTGCGCGACGCCTACTACGGCCGCGACACCGTGCTGGAAGACGACGCCTCGTACGACGAGAAGCTGCAGCGGTTGGCGGAGATCGAGCGCGAGTTCCCCGAGCTGCAGAGTCAGGACAGCCCGACGCAGACGGTCGGCGGCCGCGCCGAGTCGACCCTGTTCGACCCGGTGACGCACGCCGAGCGCATGCTGAGCCTCGACAACGTGTTCACGCCGGAGGAGTTCGCGGCGTGGGCGGCCAAGGTCGAGCGCGACGCGAACCGTGCGATCCACTGGCTGTGCGAGTTGAAGATCGACGGGCTGGCCCTCAACCTGCGCTACGAGCGCGGGGTGCTCGTGAGCGCGGCGACGCGCGGCGACGGGGTCGTGGGCGAAGACGTCACGGAGAACGTGCGGCTCGTGCCGGGCATCCCGAATCGCCTCGACGATGACAGCGTGCCCGACCTCGTGGAGGTGCGCGGCGAAGTATTCATTCCGAAAGCGGCATTCGATGCGCTCAACGGCCTGCAGCGTGAGGCGGGCGAGCGCGAGTTCGCGAACCCGCGCAACGCGGCGAGCGGTTCGCTGCGGCAGAAGGCGGAGGGCAAGAACGCCGCGCAGCTGGCGCGCATGCACGATCGTCTGAGCCGATTGCGGATGCTCGTGCACGGCATCGGCGCATGGCAGAACCCGCCCGTGGCCTCGCAGAGCCAGATCTACGAGCTGCTGTCGCGCTGGGGGCTGCCGACGAGCGACCACGCGAGCGTGCGCGACTCGGCGGAGAGTGCTGCCGAGTTCATCAGGTACTTCGGCGAGCACCGCGACAGCGTCGAGCACGAGATCGACGGCGTCGTCGTCAAGGTCGACGAGCTGGCCCTGCACGACGAGCTCGGGGCCACGAGCCGTGCCCCGCGCTGGGCGATCGCCTACAAGTACCCGCCCGAGCAGGTCAACACGAAGCTGCTCGACATCGTCGTGAGCGTGGGCCGCACGGGTCGCGCCACACCGTTCGCGGTCATGCAGAAGGTGCGCGTCGCCGGCAGCGAGGTGAGGCAGGCGACCCTGCACAACCAGGACGTCGTCAAGCTCAAGGGCGTGCTCATCGGCGACACCGTGGTGCTGCGCAAGGCGGGCGACGTGATTCCCGAAGTGCTCGGGCCGGTCGTCGAGCTGCGCGACGGCTCTGAGCGCGAGTTCGTCATGCCGACCCATTGCCCCGAGTGCGGCACCGAGCTGCGGCCCGCGAAGGAGGGCGACGTCGACCTGCGCTGCCCCAACGCCCGCAGCTGCCCCGCCCAGGTGCGCGGCCGCGTCGAGCACATCGGCAGCCGCGGCGCGCTCGACATCGAGGGCCTCGGCGAGATCGGCGCCGCGGCGCTCACCCAGCCGGAGGTGCCCGCGACGCCGCCGCTCGTGACCGAGGCTGGGCTCTTCGCCCTGACGCTCGAGCAGCTGCTGCCGATCGAGGTCATCGTCACCGACAGCGAGACGGGCCTTCCGAAGCTCGAGGCCGACGGCGAGGCGCGGCGGCGCAGCCCGTTTCGACGGGCACGCCGAGCTCCGCTCCCCGGCCAGGAGCCGACGAAGTCGAAGCCTGATCCGCCTTACGATCCGACGGGGCCGTTCGACGGTGACGAGCAGTTCATCGTCTCCTCCGCCGCCACGGGCTTGCTCGACGAGCTCGAGAAGGCGAAGACTAAGCCACTGTGGCGGATGCTCGTCTCCCTGTCGATCAGGCACGTAGGCCCCGTCGCCGCGCGGGCTCTCGCCGACCACTTTGGCTCGCTCGAGGCGATTCGGGCTGCGACTGCGGAGGAGCTCGCGGCCGTCGACGGCGTCGGGCCGATCATCGCGGATGCTCTCATCGACTGGTTCGCGGTCGACTGGCACGTCGAGATCGTCGAGCAGTGGGCCGCCGCGGGCGTGCAGTGGCACACGCCCGGCCACCCCGGCCCGGGCGCGGCGGCGGCCGCCGGGGGAGTGCTCGCGGGCGTCACGGTCGTCGCGACCGGCAGCCTCGAGGGCTTCACGCGCGAGGGCGCGCAGGAGGCGATCATCGCCGCGGGCGGCAAGGCCGCGAGCAGTGTGAGCAAGAAGACCGACTTCGTGGCGGCAGGCCCTGGCGCGGGCTCGAAGCTCGCCAAAGCGGAGGAACTGGGCCTGCGCATCATCGATGCGGCGCAGTTCGCGGTTCTGGTCAGCGAGGGGCCCGAGGCCCTTGGCGACCCCGCAGCCGCGGAAGAGTAGCGGCCAAGCGCCGTCGCCGAGAAACTTCACCCGAGTGCGTCACGGTCGACCGACAGCGACCCTCGAATCGCCTTCAAACCCTGATGTCGGCCGTGTAACGACTAGGTGAATGATGAAGGTTCTTGCCGCGATACCCCCCATAATGGTGACTTTTCCCATAACATGAAACTGCGTTGTCTACCCGTGTCTCGGGGACAGGGGGTTCGGCAGCGCGCGAGGGGATCGCAGTGCTGTTCGATGCGACGGCTGTACTTGTTGCCTCGCTGACTGTCGCGACGGTCGGCGGGCCCGTCGTCCTGCCCGAAAACTCGGGCGTCTCCCCGATCTCGACCTCCTCTTCCGCCCACGCCGGCTACGCGTTCACGACCCCCGACGCCAACGCCGTCACCTCCCCGGCACCGCACGCCCCCATGACCCCCGCCCCTGGGCGGGCCATCGACCTGCCCACCAGTCTGGATCAGCGGTCGGCCCCGACCGTCGTCGCTCCCGCGCTCCCCCTCGCGGCCGAGCAGTTGGCGACGTTCTCGGGCTCTTCGCTTCTGCATGGCCTCTCGGCGCTCCCCCCGGCTGCCGCGGCCGACTTCGTGACCTCGCATCCCCATGCGGTTCACGAGCTCCTGAGTTCGCCGCCTGCGGCGCATCAGGTGTCCAGCTGGTGGGCAGGCCTCGATGCCACTGCACAGCGTTCGCTCGCCGCCGCGGCCCCCGAGGTCGTCGGCAACCTGGACGGCGTGCCGTTCGCGGTGCGCAACCAGGCGAACCGCGCGCTGCTGCGGTCGACCATCCGCGACTTGGAGCTCGAGGCCGACGCCGCCCTGGGCCGTGCGGTCGCCACCCAGAACCTGCACCGCCTCGAGATGCTCTACGAGGTCGTGGATGCTCTGGGCCCGGCCACCGCGAACCCGCCGCGCTCGCTGCTGAACCTCGACACGCACGGGCAGGGCAAGGCCGCGGTCGTGCTCGGCGACCTCGAGACGGCCGACTACGTGAGCTACATGATCCCCGGCATGCTCGTCACGGTCGCGGGCGACATCGTGGGTTGGACGGGCTTCGGCGCGCGCCTCTACGACGACCAGACGTCGTGGCTCGCTCTTCTTGCGGAGGCGGGTGCGGCGACGCAGGAGCAGACGGTCGCGACGGTCGCGTGGATCGGCTACCAGACCCCGAGCCTCATGAACGTCGGCAGCATGGACCTGGCCTACGAGGGTCGGGATGCGATCGCTGCCGCGATCGACGGCCTGCAGACCCTCCGGGCGGATGACCCGCCCTTCGTCTCCCTCCTGACCCACTCGTACGGCTCGACGGCGGCGCTGCTGGCGCTCGAGGACGACACGACGGTCGACGCGCTCGCGATGGTCGGCTCGCCGGGCTCGCCAGCGCAGAGCGTCGACGAGCTGAACGTGCGCGGCGACGTGTTCGTGGGCGAGGCGGCGTGGGATCCGATTCCGAACAGCGCCTTCTTCGGCTCCGACCCGGGCGCCCCGTCGTACGGTGCTCGCGTCATGAGCGTTCTCGGCTCGGTCGACGTCATCACGAACGAGGTGCTTGCCGGGTCGGCGGGCCACAACGAGTACTGGGTGCCGGGCACCGAGTCGATGCGCAACCTGGCGCTCATCGCGATCGACCGGGGCGAGCTCGTGACCGACGGTTCGGCGCTCGACGCGGGCCGCACGCTCGCGATGCTGCGCTGAGCAGCCCCGCACCGACCGGCCCTGCACTGACGAGGCCCTGCACCGACCGGCACTGCACCGACCGGCCCCGTACTGACCCGTCCTGCCCTGGCAACCCCCACCGTCGCCCGCGCAGACCTGACAGTCTGCTGTTCCCGCGGCGCATGCCGGTGTTAGGTTGACCGCGGAGGGCCATGATCACGCGCAGCAGGTTCGGCATCGTCGCCGCGGCGACGGTCTTCGGCGTCGCCGCTCTCGGCGGCTGCACGCTGCAGGCGCCCTCCGGTGTGGAAGACGAGGAGGCGCGTGAGCGCTTCGTCGCGCTGCTCGACGACACGCAGGCGGCGGCGGGCGGCTCCTGGTCGGTGCGTGACGATCCGACCCCACGCGAGTGCCTGATTCCGCTGTGGGTGACGGGGGAGCGCTTCCCAGCGCTGCGTCTGGCCGAGGCGCCCGTATCGCCGGCTCTCGCTGCCGATCGGGTGGAGGAGGCGTGGCGAGCCCACGATCTCGAGGTGACGCTCACGGAGGTGTCAGACGTGATCGAGCTGAAGGGCGAGAGCGCGCAGGGCGAGCTGCTGCTGTTCCGCGCGAGCGACAGCGCGATGACACTCACGGGCGAGAGCGAGTGCCGCCCCGTCGCGTGAGCCCCGCCGCGCGAGCGCGATCGCGGTGCTCTGCCGCCCGATCCTTCTCGACGTGCGCGCCGTCGGGGTCGAGCGTCCGCCTCAGTAGGATGGGAGCATCCCGCTTGCCTGCAATTCTTCGTTTCGGAGTCCCATGTCTGAGATCACGCCCGAGCGCGTCGCGCACCTGGCGTCGCTTGCCCGCATCGCCTTGACCGACGACGAGATCGAGCAGCTCACGGGCGAGCTCGGCGCGATCGTCGACGCGGTCGCGACCGTGCAGCGCGTCGCGACGCCGGACGTGCCAGCGACGAGCCACCCGATTCCGCTGACGGGCGGCATGCGCCCCGACGAGGTCGGGCAGACGCTCACGACGGAGCAGGCGCTCGCGGGCGCTCCGGACCACGACGGCAGCCGGTTCCGCGTGACGGCGATCCTCGGCGAAGAGCAGTAGGGGCGGCGGTCATGACTGATCTCACACGCCTGTTTGCTGCCGACCTGTCGGCTCGACTCACCTCGGGTGACGTGTCGAGCGTCGAGGTGACCCAGGCGCACCTCGACCGCATCGCGGCCGTCGACGGGGATGTTCACGCGTTCTTGCACGTGAGCGCCGACGCTCTGGACTCGGCCGCGGCGGTCGACGCCGACCGTGCTGCGGGCAAGCCTCTGGGTGAGCTGGCCGGGGTGCCGATCGCGATCAAGGACGTGCTGTGCACGCTCGACATGCCGAGCACCTCCGGCTCGCGCATCCTCGAAGGATGGGTGCCGCCGTACGACGCGACGGTCGTCGCCCGCCTGCGCGAGGCGCGCCTGATTCCGCTCGGCAAGACGAACATGGACGAGTTCGCGATGGGCTCGTCGACGGAGCACTCGGCGTACGGGCCGACGAAGAACCCGTGGGCACTGGACCGGATTCCCGGTGGATCGGGCGGCGGTTCGGCGGCGGCGGTGTCGGCGTTCGAAGCGCCGATCGCGCTCGGCAGCGACACGGGCGGCTCGATCCGCCAGCCAGCGGCGGTGACCGGTTCGGTGGGCGTCAAGCCGACGTACGGCGGCGTGAGCCGCTACGGCGCGATCGCGCTCGCGAGCAGCCTCGACCAGGTGGGCCCGGTGTCGCGCTCGGTGCTGGATGCGGCCCTCGTGCACGACGTCATCGGCGGGCACGACCCGCGCGATGCGACCTCGATTCCGGATGCCTGGCCCTCAATGGCGGCGGCCGCGCGGGCCGGCCAGTCGGGTGACGCTCTCAAGGGTGTGCGCGTCGGCGTGGTGAAGGAGCTCGAGGGCGAGGGCTTCCAGGCGGGCGTGAAGCAGCGCTACCACGAGACGCTCGACCTCATGGCGGCGGCTGGTGCCGAGATTGTCGAGGTCAGCGCTCCGAACTTCGAGTACGCGATCGCGGCGTACTACCTGATTCTGCCGGCGGAGGCGTCGAGCAACCTCGCGAAGTTCGATTCGGTGCGCTTCGGTCTGCGCCGAGAGGTCGCGGGCGGAACGGTCGAGGATGTCATGGCGGCGACGCGCGAGGCCGGTTTCGGCCCCGAGGTGAAGCGCCGCATCATCCTGGGTACGTACGCGCTGTCGGCGGGCTACTACGACGCCTACTACGGCAGTGCGCAGAAGGTGCGCACGCTCATCCAGCGCGACTTCGCGGCGGCGTTCGAGCAGGCGGATGTTCTCGTGTCGCCGTCCGCGCCGACGACGGCGTTCAAATTCGGCGAGAAGATGTCGGACCCGCTGGCGATGTACCTCAACGACGTGACGACGATTCCCGCGAACCTCGCGGGGGTGCCCGGCATGGGCCTGCCGATGGGCCTCGCGCCGGAGGACGGCCTGCCGGTGGGTCTGCAGATCATGGCGCCCGCGCGCGAGGATGCTCGCCTGTACACGGTGGGTGCGGCGGTCGAGCAGCTGCTCGAGGCGCAGTGGGGCGGCCCGCTGTGGACCCAGGCGCCCGCGCTCACCTAGCCGCGCCAACCCCGCGCTACCCTGCGCGTTCCCGCACGGCCAGCCAGCCCCGTGCAGCCAGCCGGCCCTGCCCCGCACAGCTAGCCCGGACCCGCCGCCCAGCCCTGCCGTGGGCAGTCCGGCCCTGCCGTGCCAGCAGGCTCGGCATGTCTGCGTTCCACGTTGCGCCGCTACCCGGCCCGGGCACCGAGGGCGCGCTCGAGCACGCGACTCTTGCGGGGTGCGGGGACGGGACGTTGTTCGGGGTCGAGAGACCGGGGTGGCACGACCGCGAGCTCGCCGTCGACCCGGGTGATGCCCCAGTCGTTGTTGTGCAGCAGCAAGTGGTGATGTCGGCAGAGCAGCACTCCGTTGTCGACGTCGGTGGGACCGCCCTGCTGCCAGGGGATGATGTGGTGCGCTTCAGCCCAGGAGGGTGGCCGATCGCAGCCCGGGAAGCGGCAGCCGCCGTCGCGCGCGGCGAGGACCAGGCGCTGGCGGCCTGTGAACAACCGGGTCCGACGCCCGAGCGACAGCACCTCGCCCGCATCGGTGACGACGATGGGCGTGACGCCCGCCTCGCACACGTGCCGCTCGGCGGTTCTGATGCTGATCGGCTCGGTCTGCCCTTCGATGCGGGCGATGCCGCGGCCCTCGCGGAGGTCCCGCTCGGCGACGATGACCTGCACGGCGGGAGGTCGGGCTCCGAGCAGGTCGGTGGGCGCGACGCCTCCGCCCAGTCGAAACAACTCGACGAGCGTGTCGGCGGCGATCTGCTCGGTCGTGCGGGTGTCATCGACGAGCCGCTCAGCTCGTTCCACGTCGGCGGTGCTCACGAAGCGCGGCCCGCCCCGCCGCGGTGAGGTCGCGGCGTCGATCGCGGAGGTGACGAGAGCCGCGGACTCCGGGTCGAGCAGCCCGGAGAGTCGGGTCATGCCGTCGGGCTGCCGCGAGAGGTAGAGGTAGCGCCGGTCGCGCAGGGCCTGCTCGCGCTCGGCGACGCGACTCGCGTCTGCCTCTGCATCGAGCTCGGCGCGGGCGTATCGTGCTCGGGCGGCAAGCTGCTCGACCGTGCAGGTCGGGGCTTCGGCCACGAGCCGCTCGGCGGCCACGGCCAGTTGTTCCGCGGTCACGCCGCCGCTGTCGCCCTCATCAGGGCTCTCGCCGGCGCGCGACTGCACCGAGCCGTCTCCCGAGGCGTCGCCCGAGGCGTCGGGCGCGCTCGGCTCGCCGAGCCCGGCGCGGATGGCGTCGGCGGCGGCGAGCGACAGTCGCGCTGCGGCGACGGCCGCTGAGACCGACGCGAGCCACGGCTTGCCCAGACGCGCATCACCTGGGTCGGCAGCGCTCGAGTCGTCGGGGGAGGGGAGCGGAGCATCCTGATCAGAGGCGGGAGGCGGAGGCGTCGCCATGAGGGTGCCGACGCGCACCATGGCGGTCGCGTCACGGGCGGTCGCGCCGGTGAGGCGTTGGACGAGGCGTTCGGGGGTGCGGACTCCGAGACGGTGGGCGAGGCCCTCGCCGCCCAGGTCGCGGCGCGAGCGGTGGGCGATCTCGGCGGCGACCGTGGCGGCGGCGGTATCGACGCGGCGCCCGATCTCGGCGAGTGTGCGCTGCTGGGCGATGAGGTCGTCATCGGTCAGGTCTGACACGGTCGGGGGCGCGAACGCGCGCGACACATCGATGAGCGATGTGTGCAGTGCGTTCGAATCTGACATGTCAATAGTCTCCAGCAGTATCGAACACCAGTCCAGAGGGCGAGCAATACTCGTGGATAGGTTTTCGCAAGCGGCGCCTATGGAGGAGCGGCGGGACGGTGGAGCGGTACGAGAGGGCGGGCGGCGAGGGCCCGGTGCCGGGTGGGGCGCGAGTGCGCGGAGCGGGCGAGAGGGAGACCCAGACGAACGAGAGTGGGGCCGACAAGAGCGGGAGAGAGCGACACGAATCAGAACGGAGCCGAGGCCAAAGAAAGGACACCCGCCTCGTTCCGCTCACCCCTGCCAGAATCTCCTCATGGCCCCGACCTCCGCGCCGACACACGCCCTCGCGCGCCTGCTCGCGATCGCCGCCTACACCCTCCTACCCCTCGCCAGCGTGCTCGCCCTCGGCTGGGACTGGCGCGAGGTGATCATCCTGTACTGGCTGGAGAACCTGACGCTCGGCGCCGCGATGGTGATCCGCCTGCTGCGCACACGCAGCGACCCCGGACCCGAGCCGATGATTATCAACGACCGCCGCGTCGCCCAGACCCCGCAGACGATCGGTTGGCTCGCGGGCTTCTTCGTCCTCCACTACGGCCTGTTCACCCTCGTGCACGGCGTCTTCGTGTTCCTGATCGCGGCGGGCGTCTTCAGCGGCATTGCGACGACGACGACCAGCACCACCAGCACGGCAGCCACCGCAGCCGCCGAGACCGGCCTCGCCGGGGTCGATGGGCCGGGCATCCTCATCATCTGGATCGTCGCCGGCATCGCCCAGCTCCTGATCGCCGCCCGCGGCCCCCTGCCCGCCCGCCGCGGCACCGCCCTCATGATGAGCGCCTACCCGCGCATCATCGTGCTGCATCTGGGCGTCATCGGCGGTGCGATTCTCATCGCCGAATCCGGATGGCCCCCCATCGCGGCCGTCCTCCTGATCGCGCTGCACGGCATCGTCGATGCATTCGGGTGGATGCTCAGCGCACGCCGCGCGAACCGCCCGGGCTCGGGGCCCACCGTGTCGATACGCCTCGGCTGAGAGTCGCGCACACCGCCCCGCACACTGCCCCGCTCCCCGCACCGCAGCGAACCCTGCCCCGCACCCGACCCCCGCCGACCCCGAATAGGATTGACCCCATGGCGCGCGCAGAACTCATGGACTTCGACAAGGCACTCGAGATGTTCGAGCCGGTGCTCGGCTTCGAGGTGCACGTCGAGCTGAGCACGAAGACGAAGATGTTCTCCGACGCCCCCAACCCGGCGCTCAGCGACAACACCATTACTGAGCCCAACACGGCGATCACGCCGGTCTGCCTGGGCCTCCCCGGCAGCCTCCCGGTCGTCAACGAGCAGGCCGTGCAGTTCGCGATCTCGCTCGGTCTCGCGCTGGGCTGCCAGATCGCCCCGAGCAGCACGTTCAGCCGCAAGAACTACTTCTACCCGGATCTGGCGAAGAACTACCAGATCAGCCAGTACGACGAGCCGATCGCCTTCGAGGGCGAGGTCGAGGTCGAGCTGGAGGACGGCACGCTGGTCGCCATCCCGATCGAGCGCGCGCACATGGAGGAGGATGCCGGCAAGCTCACGCACGTTGGCGGCTCGACGGGCCGCATCCAGGGTGCCGAGTCCTCCCTCGTCGACTACAACCGCGCCGGTGTGCCGCTCGTGGAGATCGTGACGAAGCCAATCTACGGCGCCGAGCACCGCGCGCCGGAGATCGCGAAGGCGTACGTGAGCACGATCCGCGACATGGTGCGCGCGCTGGGCATCAGCGAGGCGCGCATGGAGCGGGGCAACCTGCGCTGCGATGCGAATGTGTCGCTGCGGCCGCGCGGGCAGGTTGAGCTGGGCATCCGCACGGAGACCAAGAACGTCAACTCGTTCCGCTCTGTGGAGCGGGCGGTGCGCTACGAGATTCAGCGCCAGGCGGCGATTCTGGCGAAGGGCGGCTCGATTCAACAGGAGACCCGCCACTGGCATGAGGATACGGGCGTGACGTCGGCGGGCCGCGTGAAGAGCGACGCCGACGACTACCGCTACTTCCCTGAGCCGGACCTGCTGCCGGTCGTGCCGACGCAGGCCCTGATCGACGAACTTCGGGATGCCCTGCCGGAGCCCCCCGCGGCCCGACGCCGCCGCCTGCGCGAGGAGTGGGGTTTCACCGATCTGGAGTTCCGCGACGTCGTGAACAGCGGCCTGCTCGTGGAGGTCACCGACACGGTCGCGGCGGGCGCGTCACCGCAGCAGGCCCGCAAGTGGTGGACGGGCGAGATCGCCCGCATCGCGAACGCTCGGGATGCTGAACCGGCGTCGCTCATCACCGCAGCCCACGTGGCCGAGATCGTGCAGCTCGTCGAATCGGGGGCGCTCACCGACCGACTGGCGCGGCAGGCGCTCGAGGGTGTCATCGAGGGGGAGGGCACTCCCGCCGAGGTGGTTGCGGCTCGTGGTCTGGAGGTCGTCTCGGACGACGGTGCTCTCATCGCCGCGGTCGACGCGGCGCTCGCGCAGCAGCCCGACGTGCTGGAGAAGATCCGCGACGGCAAGGTGCAGGCCGCCGGGGCCGTCATAGGCGCGGTGATGAAGTCGATGGGCGGCAAGGCCGATGCGGCGCGCGTGCGCGAACTCGTGCTGGAGCGGGCGCAGACTGACTGATCTAGGGGTTTCTGCAGCCATCTGAGTAGGTGGGATCGCCGAGTACATGTAGGAAGTGCCGCACACTCCGACTGTTCTGTGCCATTCGGTCAAGAGACGCATTCTTCAAGCAGTTCTTCGCGTCCTCAACTTTCTGAAAATCGCGCCCAATGACAATCGACGAAAGCAGCCGCTGCGCGTCTATCGAGTCGGCCTTGTTGGGAGAGATTTTTCGCTCTGCTGCGTTGCTCACGCGAAATCGACCAGGTTGTGCCTTCAGTGATTGAACATCCGCGACTAGCCAGTTCTCAAAACATCGATCTTTCAGTACAACCGTGAAGTCGATCCCAGTTCCGCAGAGGCTTCGCACGGCCGCGAGCACTTCAATCGCGATTTCCCCCGGGCAATCGCCCCGCATCTCGCGGTCGAGAAGGACCACTGCCTTCTCTACTTGCTTCGCCATGAGCGTTGGAAGCAGCTTCTGCTTGATCGACCGCCCGATCTTCGTCGCAGGACCATCTGGTTGAATAGTGATTCTCATTGGTGGGATCAGGTGAATCCCCGTGCGTTCCTGGATCTGATGTTTCAGTAGCGGCAGGGCCGCGTACTCGCCCTCCCCTTCAGTAATGAATACCGTACGCATTTCTGGCGCCGCCACTCACTCGGAACTGAGTCCGCGCGGGACGGCTGTTGGGAAGAAACCACTGTCGTACAAGGAGAACGGGGAGATGTCGCCGGAGATCAGGCCCTCCTGTAGTTCGATGTCGAGATCAACCAGTCTCTTGAGATAGCTTCGGCCTTCACGCATCCACATGAGGAAAATGCTCCGGGACTCGACATAGTCCAGAAGCACCGGCGAGTGGGTAGTGAAGAGGACCTGCCTGTTTGCGCGGGCTGAGATGTCCACGATCTTTCGAAGTATCCAGGGATGGACTGCATTCTCTGGCTCTTCAATTATGAGCATCGAAGATCGAGGGTCCAAGAGTGCTACGAGCATTGACAGCGCTTGGATTGTTCCATCTGACACCTCGTTGGCATTCCACGCCTTCCCAACGCCCTCGGCTCGAAACTGAAGCGCGAGCCTTCGATCCTCTGTCGTCGTGATCGAAATGCTCTCAAGCTCCGGCATGATCGCCTTCATGGCGGATTCGATCTCTCGCCACGCCTTGGCATTCCCTCTCTGTAGTGCGAACGCGGCTCCTGGAAGGTTGTCGCCGTGCCGACCCAGTTCTGCATTGGGAGTAGTAACCCCGGCGGTCCTGGAAATGTGGGGCGAGAGTTGAAAGACAGCGATACGCGAGAGATAGGAAACGCAGCGGGAAAGTACGTTTCCGTATCTCCAACTGGCGACGAGAAGCTCCGTTGGTTCAAGGGTTCTTCCCCAACGTTCCCACGCAAAGTCTTGATCCAGAAACGGCCTAAACAGTAGTTGAACGTCCGAATACTCGGGCCGTGCTAGATGGTGGGCGCTATTGGAAAGCTCCCCCGCGACAACGTCAAATCGAACAATTTCATTGCGCTCCTGGTCTCGTAAAGTGAAATGTTCTTCGACAAGTGAGAAGTCTGCGGTCAGCTTCTGTGACGAAGCGCGGAAGCTGAAGCCATGTACTAGGTAGTAGCTGTCTTGGCGATCCCCTCGGAGTACATATGACCTGTCTCGACCGCCGACTCTCGTGCTCTCGAGGAGCTCCGCGCCGCTGAGTCGGATCTCCACTTCAAAGAGGATTGGTCGCTTCGCTCTGCGGGTTCGCCGGTGCGCGATGTTCTCGTAGCCGCCAGACCTGCTCACTGCGAATTCGAGGCCGTGACGGTATGTGTCGGAGAGGAAGGTGAACGCGTCTACCAAGTTGCTCTTGCCCGATCCGTTCGGGCCTGTAACAACAGTCATGTGGTCAACAACCGTGTCAAGCTCGTACAGCGACTTGAATGATTCGACCCTTATCCGAGTGACTTCCACAGGTCGACTCTCTCAGATATCGCACCGAACGGCATTGGATTGAGACGAACTGGATCTGCTCTTCTATTCACCATCGTTGCGGGCCCGTGTCGCCGGTGCGCATCCCGAAGCGATGGGCGGCCGTACGCTACTCCGATCGATAGCGGCATCGGACCCCGGCGAGCGACGGCACCGTCTCCAGCGCAGGGCAAAGATCAGCTTGGGAAACGCCTAGCGCCGCGACAGTTCAGGCGGGGCGCTAGGGCGTTCAGCTGTTTGGCCTCCGTTGCGTCTGCGTGGCTCGGACCGTCGACGCTCTTGGCGGCGGTTGCACCGTCAAAGGACTTCGGCCGTTGCGACCAGGCGGCTCAGTCGGAGTGTGAGTCATCGACTCTCGGCTGCGCCCTGCGGTCGTCTTCGGTTAGCCGCTTGAAGACTTCCTCTACATCTGGACGTGGAGTGGACGGAGTGGACGGAGTCGGATCTTGATCGCTCACGGCCGGACCTTCCTTGCCAGTCGGCCCGAGGCAAGTAGCGTTCGAAACACCACTCCTACCTCAGGACGGCCTGATGCTGAGACCGGTAAGGGTGTCGGAGCCGTCGGCGGCGTCTTGTCGCTCATCTTGTTTCCTTTAGCTTGCTGTGCTGAGTCGCAATCACGTCTTTGAGGACGACTTCAATCTTGGCCCGGGTCGGCGCTGGCTCCGGGCGCGGTTTCTGGTCAGGGCTCATCGCTTCACCGTCGGAGTGTCGTCGCTATGCGTCAGCGTCTGCATCACCACGGCCACATCAGGGCGCGGCTGGGGTTTGGGTGCTGAGGCAGGTTTGGGAGAGGTTTGCTTCGTCATGATCGCTCCAAATTGGACTTAGTGCATTGAGAGTTACTGTGATTAGAGACGTCACGAGTCCGGCAAGCAAGAGGCTGAAGCCCCAGTTCGTCAGTTGTGCGCGCTCTTCATTTTGAGTGTTTCGGTTGCTGACCTCTTGCGCCTTGACTTCAAGGACATTGTCTTCGAGTTCATCTGCAGCGATATCAGCATCCACCCACGTGTCGACTACCTCGCGGGCGGACGGCACTCCGATCTTTCGCGGCCACAACGCCACGATCGCAACGGCTACTGCCGCGACTGTCAGGTTGAATGGCAGGAGCCCGATCAGCCACGTATCGACGTTGACGAGCGAGAGGCCGGTGACAGACGCAAGCACACCCGCCGCTACTACAATGAAGGACGCCTTGGTGTCGATAGTCCGAGATCGCTCTGTTGCCGCCGTGCGTAGGACGTCGAGTTCGGCGTTGAGTACTCGAATCCTCTTCGTGCGCTCCTGAGCAGAGCGGCGAGTACTTCGCCACCTCTTCATCCACGAGCCGGGAGCCGACATGCGCTCAGCATAGGCGCCACGTCTGACACATGGCGCGCAATCGGCCTTCTGATGATCAATGGGCGACCGTGATGTGCTGAACACCCGCGAAGCGGCGAGACCCAATTGGGCTTCTCGCCGACTCAATCCGGAAGAGGATCCCGCCAATCCTCCGGGACGACAATGCGAGCATCGATGCCTGCATGCTCCTTGAGCAAGAACAGCAGCCCCGAGCCGTCAATCAACTCAAGAGGCTTGTTCTTCGCGAACTCGAAACTTGCCTTACCGTAGCCACTGGTCGTTACAAGGATTCCCTTGCTGCCGCCCTCATTCTGCAGTGTGCCGAATAGGTCTCGGACGGCGCTCACTCCTACGACATTCTTGTACCGCTTGGCCTGGATGACGATCTTGCCGCCGATGATCGGCCGCGGGTCGAAGGCGATCGCATCCACACCGCCGTCGCGGGACGCGCGAGTCTGCTTGGTGTCGAGCCCCATGCTGGCGAAAAGGTTCTGGACGAGAGACTCAAACTCGGTCGGCGACAACTCCATCAAGTTCGGCCTGGTGTCGAGCGCGCTGAGCACGTCGGCCTCGGTCACGAATCGGGCATCCGACATGTCTACGGACGCGATGGGTCGAACCGGCACCACCTCCGACGGACTCCTGGACACTGTCGCTGAGAGGTGGCGAAGACAGGTCACCGGGTCGACGGCCGACAGATCGATTTCGTCGATCTCGCGTCGAGACGCCATCAGGCTGAGAAGCGTCGTTTCGCCCACTTGGCCCGTCGCCGGGTCAGGGGCGATTACATACAAGTTGACGACAGCCGTCTCAACAAGCTCATCGCCAGTGAGCACGAAGATTGCGTTGACCGTCGACAGCGCAACCTGCGCGAGAAAGCCCGAATAAAGCCTTCGAACGTCAGCATCAGTTCGGTTGGAGTATCGGATCTCGCCCGTGGTCTTGAGCTGTCGAACTGACTTCTCGCGGGGGACGATCGAAACGTTCGGCACCTCGACCTCGAGAACCGCCCGCTTGGATTCAAACGAGATAGAAGCGCGCAGACGATCCCTCGGCAAGTTTCTCTTTAGGTACTCGGCTACGAGCAGCTTGCTGTACTCCCACTGCGACTCGCGATCTCCCTCGCTAGCCGCCCTCTGCAGCTGAATCGCTCGCAGGTTGTATTCGTCGGCGGCACGTTTCCGAGCCTCGATGGCGGCATCGAACTGCTCAATCTCCTTGCTGCGCAGTTCGATCTGATTCTTCCAGTGGGCTTGATGCGTGTTCCACGCACGCATCAGGCGCTCGTTTCGCTCGTACTCGCGCGACCGACGCTTGCGACTGTAGAGACCCCAGAAGGTGCTTGCCCACGCGCCCAGATGGGGCGACTCGTCAAAACGAGGCATTGCAATCGGTCTCGGTCGACCTCGCAATGCCCGTGCGGAGACAAGCTTGGTAGGCGTCCAACCGACGAGCAGACTCGCTGAACGCAATCCATCGCGTAGGTGGTCGGTCACGGCCTGAATTCGCTCTTCGAGTTCCTCTGCTTCGAAGAAGTCGTCGACACCGGAACTTGTCACGGATTCATCATCTCCCTTAGTTGTGGATCGACCCAACCCACAACCCGTCGCGGGCGCGGGTCATGCCGACGTACAACTCCCGCCGCTCGATCTCGCGGCGCTCGCGGGCCCCATCGTCGAGCCCCTCGACCGCGGGCGCGAGCAACTCCCCGGCCACGCGCCCGAGCAGCACGTGCTTGAACTCGAGACCCTTCGCGCGCTTGATCGTTCCGACCTTCACGAGCGGGGCCGTCGACCCCGAGTAGCTCTTCAACTCGATCACGCCGAACCCGGCTGCGCGCAGCGCGGTGGCGAGAGCTTGGGCATCCCGATTCGTGGCCGTCAGCACGCCGATGTCCCCCGCATCGACGCCCGACGCGACGAGCGAGCGCACGTGAGCGACGAGAGCAGCATCGTGCGACGCGTGCGACGAGAACGACGACAGCACGGGAGAGGGGCCCGTGCGGGGGACGGCGAGCGCGGCATCTGCCCGGCCGGGCCCGCCCTCGATGTCGACGAACTCGTCGCCCTCCACCACCTGAGCAGCGAACGACGCGATCTCGCGGGTGTTGCGGTAGTTCGTCGACATGACAACTCCGCGACCGGCGACCGAGATGCCCGCCTCCGACAGGGAGTAGCCGCCCGTGTAGATGGTCTGCTGGCCGTCGCCGATGAGGGTGAGGCCGTCGGGGCGGTCGCCGACGAGGGCGTGCAGCATCCGCAGCATCACGCACGACAGGTCTTGCGCCTCGTCGATTACGACGGCGCTGATGCCCTCGAGCGGGCGCTCGCGCAGGGAGGCCTCGGCGTGCAGGATCACGTCCTCGAAGTCGACGACCCCCGCGGCGCGCAGGTTCTGCTCGTACTGCAGGTACAGCCGCCACACCTCGCGGCGCTGATCGACCCCGAGGCGTCGGCGCCGACCGCTGCGCGCCAGGTCGGCGTACTGCTCGAAGCTCGTCAGCCCGCGGCCCTTGATGACCTTGAGCAGCTCGTCCTGCCAGTACTTGCTGTTGGCGTCGACCGACCCGAGTGGGCCGTTGCGACCGACGACAGCCCACGCGCGGGTGAACGCCTGCGTCGCCTCGGGCAGCTTGAGCTCGACCCGGTGCCCGCGCTCGCGCAGCACCCGCAGGGCGAACTGGTGGATGCCCGTGAACTCCACCCGGTCGACGACTTCCGGCGCGAGCCGCTGCAGCAGCGTCGAGAGCACGTCGGGCAGCGTGCGCACATACGTCGTGACGATGACGCGCCCCGTCGTGCCGCGCGCCAGGTATGCCGCCCGGTGCAGCCCGACGACCGTCTTGCCCGTGCCGGCCGCGCCGCGTATCCTCGCCGGGCCCGAGAAGCTGCGTCGCACGAGCTTCGCCTGATCGGGGTGCAGAAAGGCCATCCACTCCTCGATGGGGGCGGCGAGCATCCCCGCCAGGAACGTGTCGGCCACCTCGTCGACCGTCAGCAGCGCCGGCTCCTCGATCACCGGGTCGGGAACGCTCAGATCGAGCGGCACGGCCTCCTCGCCGAGCGGCGGGAAGTGCGCCATGACCGCGCCCAGCACGGCATGCTGCTGGCGCTCCGTCAGGCGGCGCCCGAACCCGTTGATGAACGCGGATGCTCGCCTCTCGCCGACCACCACCAGGCCGCCCAGGCTCGAGAGCGCTACCGCCTCCATCGCGGAACCGGCGAGCACCACGACCACGCGCACCTCACCCGGAGCCAGCCCCAGCTCGGCCAGCACCGCCTCGGTGCCCACGCCCACGTCGGCGAGCCCGGCCAGGTCATCGGTCACGTCGGCCTGACCGCGGAAGAGTCGCCCGCCCGCGACGGTCACGTCCTTCCAGCCCTTCGTATCCACGATGTAGACGCCGCCCGGCCCGACGAGCACGTGGTCGATCTGCGCGCGGCTGCCACGGCGGGCGCCCGGCCAGCCGCGATCGTGCAAGAACGTGAAGCCGCACGCGCTCAACGGCGCGAGCGTGCCGGCCACCTGCCGCTCGGTGCGGTGGGCGATCATCCAGCGCTGGGCCGCCTCGCGTGCGGCGGCCGCGCGCTCGTCGTGGGCGTCGGCGAGCGCGACGAGGCGGTGTGCCTCGACCCCCGCCGACCTGCCTGCCTCGCTCATGCTGCCCCCAGTTGCCGCTCAGGGCGCCACGCGCTGAACCCGAGCCTCGCTCTAGTCTGTCGCCTCAAGCTCTGCAGCGGCACCCCCTGAGGTGGGGGCGCTTAATGCTCGCGCGGCACCCCGAGCAGCTCGCGCACCCGCTCCACCGCGACCTGCCGCTCCTCACCGCTCAGGATGGCGAGAGGATGCCGCAGGAGCCCGAGCGGCAGGCCCACAGGGCCGCCCGCGCCGTCGACCGCGAGGTTGAGGGTGGGGATGCGCAGCATGCCATCGGTGATGGCGCCGAGTGCGGCATCCTCGATCTCGGAGGCCGCGAAGAAGCGTGCCTCGTCGCGGTGCTTCGGGTGGCTGTGCACGTGCACGCCCTGCGGGGTGATCTCGACGAGCTTCCAGCCCCAGAGTCCGCGCGGCGTGGCCTGCGCACCCTCGATCGCCATGAGCCGCATGCCGGTGGTGCCGAAGCCGAAGGTGGGGAAGAGCATCCGGTCAGGGCCCTCCGGCGGCACGGTCGCCTCGAGGGCACGCAGAGTGCGCACCGCGTGCGCCGTGAAGGCGAGCACGACGAGCAGGATCACCACAGCCCCGATACCCACCATGTAGACGAGGGCGGCCACGCCGCCGTCGGTGAGCGTGCGGCCGAGCCGATTCAGCACCGAGATGATCGCGTATGCGATACCGGCCGCCGCCAAGATGCGCAGCCACGGCCACTGCGGCGCGTTGATCTTCGGGTCGGAGAGCGCGGGGTGCACGCTCCAGGATGGCACGCCTCTGGGCAACGAGAATGTTGTCGGTGCGGCAAAATGGGGCGAGCCGCAACCCCATGAAGGAGCATCCCGTGATCAGTGCGACCGCCACCGTCCACACCGCCGAGCCGATCGGCACCATCGACCGCCGACTGTTCGGCTCCTTCGTCGAGCACCTGGGGCGCTGCGTCTACGACTGAATCTACGAGCCCGGCCACGAGACCGCCGACGAGGACGGCTTCCGGGAGGACGTGCTCGCGCTCGTGCGCGAGCTGGGCGTGAGCACCGTGCGCTACCCGGGCGGCAACTTCGTGAGCGGCTACCGCTGGGAGGACGGCGTCGGGCCGCGCGGGGGGCGGCCCAAGCGCGTCGACCTCGCCTGGCGCTCGCTCGAGACCAACGAGGTGGGCCTCAACGAGTTCGCGCGGTGGGCCGACAAGAGCGGCACCGAGCTCATGCTCGCCGTCAACCTGGGCACGCGCGGCGTGCAGGAGGCGCTCGACCTCTACGAGTACACGAACATCCGCTCGGGCACGGCTTTGAGCGACCTGCGCGCCGAGCACGGCGCGGTCGAGCCGCACGGCGTGCGCATGTGGTGCCTCGGCAACGAGATGGACGGCCCGTGGCAGCTCGGCCACCGCAATGCCGAGGACTACGGCACGATTGCTGCGCGGACGGCGCGCGGCCTGCGGCAGTTCGACCCCGACCTGCAGCTCGTCGCGTGCGGAAGCTCGGCGCGCAGCATGCCCACCTTCGGCTCGTGGGAGCGCACCGTGCTCGAGCACTGCTACGACGAGGTCGACTACATCTCGTGCCACGCGTATTACAACCTCAAGGGCGGCGACCTGCCGGGCTTCCTCGCGAGCCCCGTCGACATGGACCGCTTCATCGAGGAGGTCGGCCGCGCGATCGACGAGGTGCGTGAGGCGAAAGGCAGCGACCGCGACGTGCGCATCTCGTTCGACGAGTGGAATGTGTGGGATATCGAGCGGTATCACGAGGAGGACAAGGTCACCGATCCGCAGGTCTGGCCGGTCGCGCCGCGGCTGCTCGAAGACAACTACTCGGTCGCCGACGGCGTCGTCGTCGGCGGCCTGCTCATGGCGCTGCTGCGCAACGTCGACCGCGTCGCGGCGGCGAGCCTCGCGCAGCTCGTCAACGTCATCGCGCCCATCATGACCGAGCCCGGTGGGGCGGTGTGGAAGCAGACGACGTTCTTCCCCTTCGCGACGACGTCGCGTCTCGCGCACGGTCGCTCCTTGCGCGTCGACGTGGATGCTCCCACCTACGATGCCGCCGACCTCGGTGCCGTGCCGCTCGTCGACGTGGTCGTGACGCACGACGACGACGGGGCGGTCGTGTTCCTCATGAACCGCAGCGTCGACGACTCCGCGAGCGTCGAGGTGAGCCTTGCCGGGCTCGATGTCTCGACGATCAGCGAGGCCGTGCTGCTCGCCGACGACGACGCCATGGCGAGCAACACGCTCGCCGACCCCGAGCGGGTGGGCCTGCGCGCGCTCGACTCGGCCGCGCTCGAGGGCGACGTGCTGCGCGTCGAGCTGCCCGCCGTCTCCTGGGCGGCGGTGCGGGTCGCGTAGCACGGCGGTAGCGGGGCGGGCGCAACCCTCAGCACCCCGCAGTAGCATGACCGCATGATCGAGCAGCTGCAGCGTCTCGCCCTCGCGGGCGGTGGCGCGCTGCTCGTCGCCCTCGCGCTCGGGCACGCCTCGCCGCTCGACACGGCCTCGGCGCTCGCCACGGGCGTGCTGCTCGCCGCGAGCCTCACCCTGCTCGCTCGCGCCGCCGCGCGGCCCCTTGCACGCGTCGAGCTCGCCGTGGGCAGTCGCGCGCGGGCTCACCGCGAGTCGCTCGGCGAGCAGGCGCAGCCTGCGCATCCTCTGACGGCGGGGCGGCCCTTGGCGCGCGCTCCCGGCGCGGCCCTCTCGGCCGCCTGAGCGCAGATCCGCACCTGCCCTCACTACGCACCCCCGCTCGAGCTCTCTGAGCGCGAGGGATGCGGCGGCCCCACGCCCCCGCACACCCTCGAACGCTTTGGAGACCCCTCATGGACATCACCACCTGGCCCCTTATCGGGCCCCTCGTGCAGCTCGGCGCCGCCGGCCTGCACGAGCTCGTCGACCTGCTCGAACCCCTCGCCGGGGCGGGCGCCGCGGCCCTCGCCGTCGTGCTCATCACCCTCGCCGTGCGTGCGCTGCTCATCCCGTTGGACGTGCGTATGGTGCGTGCCGAGGGCGCCCGCCGCCGCCTTGCCCCCGCTCTCGCCGCGCTGCGCACGCGGTGGAAGAAGAAGCCGGAGGAGCTGCAGCGCCGCACCATGGAGCTCTACCGCGACGCCGGCGTCTCGCCTGTCGCCGGTTTCGGCTCGATGCTCGCGCAGGCACCGATCGTCTCGCTGCTCTACCTCGTGCTCGCGAGCCCGGCGATCGCGGGGGAGCCCAACCCGCTGCGCGTCGAAGAGCTGCTCGGTGTCGGCTTCGGTGAGGCTCTCGGTCTCGCCGTCGTCACGGGCGGGGCGGGCGCGATCGTTCTCACGGCATCGGTGGTCGTGCTGCTGACCCTCTCGGGGCTGCTGCAACGGCGCGCCATGCGGATGCTCCAGCAGGGCCTGCCCACCCCCGAGATTCCCGCCGCCGTCGCGCCGATGCTCGGCATCCTGCCGTTCATCGCCATCATCCCGGCCCTCATCGTGCCGTTCGGGGCCGCGATCTACCTCGCGATCAGCAGCCTGTGGAGCGCTATCGAGCGACCCGTGCTGCGGCGCGTGCTGTGGGGCGAGGCAGAGTGGCGGCCGGGGGTGGGGGACGAGTGAGGGCTCCTGAGATGTTCGCGTGGCGGTCGCACCCCTCGCAAGAGAAGGTCGGCGACATCTGGAGTCAACGAGCGCCGAACTCACAAAACTATGCAAAAAATTACTCCTGAGGTAATGTTAAGCGTATTGGAGGTGGTCCATGCGCGAGACAGCGGTGCCCATCGTGATTGCACGCGCTCCGATGCGCACTGTGCGACCGAGCGGATTGACGCAGCGTTGGGCGCAACCGGCGAAAGAACTCAAGCGTCTTCGAGACAACGGAGTGATCCGACGGCTCGCGCATGGCCATTACATTGCGCCGCCGGACGGTGCCGTCGCGCGCGACTGGCGTCCTGATCTCGAAACAGCGGCGATGGCGCTGGCCACGGCACGCTATGGCGACCGGGTTCCCGTCCTCATGGGGATGGGCGCCGCGCGATTCCATCGAGCTGTGCCGCGCGCATTCGACCGTACTGTGGTGGCCGTGCCAGAACAGGCGCACAGGGTTGATCTCGACGACGAACTGGGCCGAGTTGTCTTCGCCACTCGAGATACCGCGCTCCTCGATGCGCGGCTCGAAGAGTTCGGCATCGGGCGCGCACTCGTGGCGACACCGGAACAGACCGTGCTTGACGTTGCTCATCGCCCGGAGTGGGGTGGAGGCGATGATATGGCCGCAGAGACGATTCGGGCACTGTGGCCGCGCGTGGATCGAGTGCGCCTCGATCGACTCGCCGTGCGTCAGGGGCGTGTGGCAGCACGGGATCGGGCCACACGCGTGGCCACGAGAGAACCGGTGACGAAGGAATCACAGCAGTGAGCACGCCACAACCGGGGGTGCTTGCCGAGACCGAGCTGCGCGCCGTTGCGACGAAGTTCGGCGTCGCCGATGACCAGGTTCGCCGCGATCACCTGATCTCGCACGTGCTCGCCGCGATCCAGTTTGTGCCGGGAGTGGTGTTCTACGGCGGCACCGCACTGACCCGAACGGTACTGCCCGATCTTCGACTGAGCGAAGACGTCGACTTGCTCGTCTCCCGATCCCGACGAGAGGTCGCCCGCGAGTTGTCGGACGCAATCGACGATGGGCTCGCGCGATCATTCGGTGAAGTGAACTGGGTTCCCGCACTTGACGCCACCCACGACGCGCAGCCGGCCACGCTCGAGGTGCTCGGGCGCATGAGCGTGCAAGTTCAGATCGTCAATCAGATCGGTCGTGCAGTATGGCCTACCGAACGTCGCGCGATCGATCAGCGGTACAGCGATGCGCCACCGGCGGAGCTTGAGTCGCTGACGAATGCAGGCTTCGCCGCCGCCAAGATCTCGGCGTGGCTCGAACGACGTGAGTGCCGGGATCTCTTCGACCTGTGGGCACTGGTCAGCGCTGGGCTGCTCGATTCTGGTGCGAAACACCTGGTGCGTCGTTCGACCATCTGGAGTCGATTCCCGCAGAACGTCGTGTGGCCGACGCAGCCGGATGAGTCCACGTGGCGGTCCCGGCTCAGCCACCAGACTCGGCTCACGGTGACGGCTGCAGATGCGTACGCCGTCGTACGGTCGACGCTGGAAACGTGGGCAACTGAAACGGCAGAGCACCACAACCCCACGGCAGACTAAACGCATGGCCATCGCGTACGACTTCACCGCCGAGCTCTGGGAGTGGGAGGGCAAGGCCGCCTGGCACTTCGTCACCGTGCCGGTCGACGTGAGCGACGAGATCGCCGCCCGCATGGAGGGTTTCACGCGCGGCTTCGGCAGCGTGCGCGTGCGGGTGACGGTCGGCGGCAGTCAGTGGGCGACCAGCGTCTTTCCCGACTCGAGCCGCGAGGCCTACATCCTGCCGATGAAGAAGGCCGTGCGCGAGGCCGAGAACCTCAGCGTGGGTGCGGCTACCCGCGTGCATCTCGAGCTCGTCGACGTGCGCCCATGAACCCGCCGAGAATCGCCGCCACGCGCCGCTGACCTCAGCAGAATGGCCTCATGAGCGAACCCGATACCGCTTCACCTCCCCGCCCGCGCGTGCTCCCGACTCGCTGGGTGCCCGACCTCTCCCGCCTCCTGCCCGCCGACCCCGCGACCTTCCACGGCCCGCGACTCGCCACATGGCTGCTCGCCGCCTACCTGCTGCTCGTCGCCGTGCGCTCGGCCATCCACCTGTTCGCGCCCGACGGCGGGGCTGGCTCGATCGCCTCCGTCGACCTGAGCGTGGAGGGCGCCGACAACATCGTCGCGATGTTCGGCCAGTGGGGCGCCATCCAGTTGCTGCTGGCGCTCGTCATGATCGTGCTCGTCGCGCGCTACCGCGGGCTCGTGCCCTTCATGGCTCTTGCGCTCGCCGTCGAGCCCGTGCTGCGCTTCGTCTCCGCGACCCTCAAGCCCCTCGATACTCTCGGCACCGCGCCGGGTGCCGCGCTCAACGAGTACGCGGGGCTCATCATGCTCGCGGTGCTGTACCTCGCGCTGTGCCCCGCGCGGCGCGCGCACTGATCTGGTCGCGCTGATCTGGTCGCGCTGATCTAGTCGCATTGACGCTGGCAGACTGGAGGCCGTGACCGACGTCTACCTCTTTCGAGCTGTCAACGTCGGCGGTACGGCGAAGCTGCCGATGGCCGACCTGCGCGCTCTCGCGACCGAGCTGGGTGCCACCGATGTGCGCACCTACATCGCCTCCGGCAATCTGCTGTGCACGCCACCGGGCGACCCGGCCGCCTTCGCTGACGAGCTGCGCGCCGCCGTGCGGCAGAGGTACGGCTTCGACCGCGAGGTTCTGCACCGCACGCCCGCCCAGCTGCGGGATGCCCTGCGCGAGCATCCCCTCGATGTCGACGACCCCGCCTGCTCGTACGTGACGTTCCTCGACGCGGTGCCCGCCGCCGCCGCCGTCGACGCGGCGCAGGCCGTCGAGTCGGGCGACGACGAGTGGGCCGTCGTCGGCGACCACCTGCACGTGCGGTTCGCGCAGGGTGCCGGCAAGGCCACGCTCAGCACCGACCGGCTACTGCGCGCCCTCGAGGTCGTGGGCACGGCGCGCAATCTGCGCACCGTCGCGCAGTTGGAGACCCGCGCGGGCGAGTCGCCGTAGCTCGGCGGCGCTAGCCCTTCACGGCGCTAGCCCTTCGCGGCCTTGCGCCGCAGCGGCTTCGGCTGCTCGAGCTGCCAGTCGGGCTTGTCCCACGTCTTCACGATCGCCCAGGCGGTCGCCGCGATCGGCACCGAGAGCACGGCGCCGACGATGCCGCCGAGAATCGTTCCAGCGCTCAAGGCGAGCAGGATCACGAGCGGGTGCAGCTTGAGCGACTGCGCCATGACGACCGGCTGCAGCAGGTTGCCCTCGAGCTGGTTGATCGCGATCACGACGATGACGACGACGAGCGCGACGAACGGGCTCACCGCGACGAGGGCGACGAGAGCCGCGAGTGCTCCCGCGACGGTCGCACCGACGATGGGGATGAACGCGGCGATGAACACGATGACCGCGAGAGGGAGCGCGAGCGGAACGCCCAGGATCCACAGCGCGATGCCGATGCCGACCGCGTCGACGAGGGCGATGATCGAGGTGCCGCGGATGTAGCCGCCGAGAGTGGTGACCGCCGTGCGACCGACGCGCTGACCGCGAGCCTGCTGCTTCGCCTTGAGCGGCTGGAGGAAGAACGCCCAGATCTTGTCGCCGTCCTTGAGGAAGAAGAACAGGATGACGAGGAAGAGCAGGAACCCGGTGACGAACTCGCCGACGGCGACGGCGCCGGAGAGCGCGCCGGAGCCGAACTGGGCGCTCGTGATGAAGTCGATCGCCTGGTCACGCAGCTCGTCGAAGTCGATCGTGTCGAGCGGCAGCGGCAGGCCCTGCACGAACTCGATGAGCTGATCGAATCCGGTCTGCGCCTGCTCCCACAGCTCGGCCCACTGGCTGCGCACAGCGAAGACGATCGCGGTGACGATACCGCCGAGGATGAGCAGGGAGCCCAGCAGCGTGATCCACGCTGCGGCGAGGGCGGGCAGCCCGCGGGCGCGCATCCAGCGGATGACGGGGCTGAACGCAGCCGCGATGATGATCGCCAGCAGGAGCGGGATGACGGCGATGCGCAGTTGCACCATCGCGAACACGATGAGCGCCGTGAGCGTGATGACGAGGAGGATCTGCAGGCTGCGCGTGCTGAGCGCACCCAGCCGGTCGGTCCACATCTCGCGCAGCGACGTGCGGGGAGTCTCCTCCTCGGCGGTGGCGGTCTCGAACTTGCGGCGGAAGATCATGCGGTGCGGTCCTTCCCTTGGGCGTCGCGCTGAAGCGTCGCGCCCCCGGCGAGCGGAGGTGCCCGCCCAGCCTAGAGGGCCGTCGTCGAGGGCGCCTCAGACAGTCGCCAGGGTCGAGGTCGTCAGGCCGTCTGGCCGGCGTGCTCGCCCTCGTCGACCTCTTCCACGAGCTTCGCGCAGAACGCGGGCAGGTCGTCGGGGGTGCGGCTCGAGACGAGCCCGGCGTCGACGACGACCTCCTCGTCGACCCATTCGGCGCCGGCGTTGAGGAGGTCGGTGCGCAGGCTCGGGTAGCTGGTCAGCTCGCGGCCCTTCACGACATCGGCCTCGATGAGTATCCAGGCTCCGTGGCAGATGACGCCCACGGGCTTGTGCTGCTCGAAGAAGGCGCGCGTGAACGCGACGGCGTCGGCATCCATGCGCAGGTGGTCGGCGTTGACGACGCCGCCGGGCAGCATGAGCGCGTCGAAGTCGTCGGCGTCAGCCTGGCTGACGGGCTGGTCGACCGACTGGCTGTGGCCCTTCTTGCCCTCGACGGAGGCGCCGGCGGGCGAGACGAGCACGGCGGTGCCTCCGGCCTCGGTGACGGCCTTCCACGGCTCGGTCAGCTCGCTGTCTTCGTAACCGTCGGTGAGCAGAAAGGCGACGGTCTTGCCGGTGATGTCATGAGCCATGGTGGTTCCCCCTGTGGTTGGTCGTGCGGTCGGACGCCTCCACGGTAGGCACGGGAGCCCGGGCGTGGGGCGTGCGCTCAGCCCGCGTCCAGCCTCGCGGTCGGCGGATGCTCAGGAACCGGGCCGCACTAAGCTCACGGCATGCCTTCGCCCTCGTCGCCGCGTCGTTCCGCCCTCATCGTCGTCGACGTGCAGACCGGTTTCGACGACCCGCGCTGGGGTGCGCGCGACAACCCCGACTGCGAGGCGAACGTCCTCGCCCTCCTGCGGTCGTGGCGCGACGCGGGCGACCCGGTCGTGCTCGTGCGCCACGACTCGGTGAGCGAGGGCTCGCCGCTGCGCCCGGGACAGCCGGGCAACGCCCTCAAGCCCGGCGTGGACGGCGCGCATGACCTGCTCGTCAGCAAGAACGTCAACTCGGCCTTCTACGGCGACCCCGACCTGCACGCCTGGCTGCAGGCCCACGGCATCGGCAGCGTTGTGGTCTGCGGCATCCAGACCAACAAGTGCTGCGAGACGACGGCGCGCATGGCGGGCAACCTCGGCTACGACACGACGTTCGTGCTCGACGCCACCCACACCTTCGACGCGCCCGACATTGACGGCACGACGATCCCCGCCGCCGAGCTCGCGCGCGTCACGGCGGCGAACCTGCACGGCGAGTTCGCGACCGTGCGCTCGACGGCCGAGGTGCTCGGCGCTCGCGACGCCTGACCGTCAGTCGCGCAGGCGCACGCGGCGGTTCTGCGAGCTCTCGTCGAGCTCGGCGACCTCCTCGCGCGACTTCACGAACGCGCTGAACGACGAGAAGCCGAGCACCTTCTCGTTGAAGGCGGGGTCGAGGCGCACCATCTGCTTCTTCACCTCAGAGTTGTGCAGCCAGTCACTGTCGTCCTTCTCGTGGGCGAGGCGCAGCGCGCGCACGAGCAGGCCGGTCGCCTCGTCCTGCGTCGTGCGCGGCGACGTGGTCGCGGCCTTCGTCGCGCGGCGGCGGCGGGGCTTGGTGCCGGCGGAATCGTCGGCATCGGCGGCCTCGGCCGCATCCTTCGCGCCGTCCTCCGCCTCGACCGCGCTGCTGAGGTCGGCGGCGATGCGGGAAGCAGGCCGGATGCCCGGCAATCCGTCGTAGTCGGCGAACTCGTTGCACGCCGCCTTGAGGCTCTTGCTCGTGCCGCCCGCGACCCCGATGCCGACCACGTACCGGCCGAGACGCTTGGAGCGCTGCGCGAGCGCGATGTAGTCGCTGTCGCCTGCCGCGATGACGACGTGCGTGATGTCGGGCAGGCGAAAGAGATCTTCGACGACGTCGACCGAGAGGCGGATGTCGGCGCCGTTCTTCATCTGCTGCGTGGCGGGGAAGAGCTGCGTGAGGTCGACGGCGCGCTCCATGAGCTGGCCCTGGTAGGCGGCGTTCACGCCGATCGACCAGTCGGCGTAGGCGCGCGAGAGCACGATCGTGCCGAAGCTCGAGGCGAAGTCGAGGATGGCGCTGATGTCGACCTCGGCGTGCCGCAGCTTGTCCTTGATCTCGTCCGTCGCGCCCGTGAGGCCCGCCGGCAGCCGGTAGACATTGTCTTTGCGCCACGCGCCGCGACCGTGCACCTGGTCGTAGCGGGAGATCACGATGTTGTCGAAGTCGATGTAGACCGCGACACGACCCTCGAACGGTTCAGCCATGGGGCCAGTCTGTCAGGCCCGCGGCGGGCACGGTCAGACTGCGGGCACCTGCTCGACGAAGCGCACACCGGTGAGGCGCTCCGACACTGCCCACAGGCGGGCCTCGGCCGCACGATCGCGAGCGGCGCGGGGGATGCGCGCGGGCGCGGGCTCGCCGCGCACCTCGAGGAAGCCCTTCGGGCCGTAGTAGCCGCCCGGCTCGGCGTCGGGGCTCGTCGCCGCGTACAGGGACGGCAGCATGCCCACGTCAACGGTCTGCATGATGCGGGCGGAGAGGCGCTGGCGACGCTTGCTCGGCGCGACCCCGCGGCGCGGCCCCGTCGTCTGCAGGTTCGTGAGGGTGCCGCCGGGGTGCGCTGCGGTGCTCACGAGCCCCCAGCCGTGGGCGTCGCTGCGGCGCTGCAGCTCCCGTGCGAAGGAGAGGTTCGCGAGCTTCGACAGGCCGTAGGCGCCCCAGGCGCTGTAGCCCTGCTCGGCGTTCAGGTTCTCCCACTGCCAGCGGCCGGCGTTCGCCGCGAGGCTGCTCGTCGACACGACGCGCGGGGCCTCGGCGCGTACGAGGGCGGGCAGCAGATGGCCGGTGAAGGCGAACGGGCCCAGGTGGTTGCTGCCGAACTGCAGCTCGAAGCCCTCCTCGGTGCGCTCGAGCTCGGGCACGGCCATGATGCCGGCGTTGTTGACGAGCAGGTCGATCGGGCGGTCCTCGTCGAGCAGCGACTGCGCCGCGGCGCGCACGCTGTCGAGCGAGGCGAGATCGAGGTCGAGCAGGCGCAGCGTCGCGTCTGGATGCTGCGCGAGCAGCCGCGTGCGAGCATCCTCGCCCTTCTCCCGGTTGCGCACAGCCATGACGACTTCGGCGCCCGCTTCGGCGAGCCTGCCGGTGAGTCCGAAGCCGAGGCCGCTGTTGGCGCCGGTGACGACGGCGAGGCGTCCGGTGAGGTCGGGCACGGTCGTGTCGAGGGCGCGGCGGGGCATGAGGCTCCTAGGTTGTGGGGTGAGCGAGTGGTGTCATCCCATCATTCGGAGCGCGAGGCCCGCTGGACGGGAGCCCGGTGCGCGCTGGGAACGCGGTGCCTCGTGGAAACGCGCTCAGGCCCCGAGCGCGCGATCCTCAGCGGCGTAGTCGAACCAGTTCTCGGCGCCGTACCGCGCGAGCCCGGGGAAGAGCTCGCGCCAGTCGCCCTCCGCAACGCGTGCGAGCATCCAGTCGAGCGCTGAGCCGATCGTCGAGCGGTGCGTGCCGAGGGGCTCGTAGCCGAGCTGCTCCCGCGCCGCCTGCATCGACAGCACCATGGGGGTCGGCACCGCCCAGGGGTGCGCTCCGACGCCGTCGACGGGCGGCCCCGCGAGCAGGTCGAATTCGGCGGTATGGCCGACGTGGGCGAAGACGTCCTGCCCAATTTCGAGCACGGTCGGTGCCGGTTCATCCACGGCGTTGAGAACCCGCCGGCCCGGATGCTCGGCCGCGAGCCGCACGAGCTCGGCGATGTTCACCGTCGCCGACGTCGAGAACCTGCTCTCCCCGCGGTAGGCGAGCGGCACGCGTTCGCGGCCATCGAGCGCGCGCTGGAGGAAGTACCACTCGCGCAGCGCCGGCGACTCGGGGCCGTGGATCGCGCCGGGGCGCAGGATCGTCACGGGCAGGTCGTCGAACTCGAGCAGGGCGCGCTCGAGCGCCGCCTTGCCTGCCGAGTAGCTCGTGCGGGCGCCGGGCCCCGCGTCGCCGACGGTGGGGTGATCCTCGGTGATGGGCACAGGGTACGTGGGGAAGTCGTCGACCCCGGTCGCGTCGTCGGGTGAGGAGCCGTCGATCCCCGCGTATACGGACGCCGTGGAGATGACGACGAGCGACCCCACATCGCCCGCGAGGGGCGCGTACGTCTCCGCGTGCTCGGCGGTGTAGGCGATGGTGTCGAGAACGAGGTCGGCACCGGATGCCGCTGCCCGCACGGCCGTCGCATCCTCTCGGTCGAGGGTGAGCGTGCGCACGCCCTCGACGACGCTCGACCGCTCGCCGCGGTGCGCGACCGTGACGTCCCAGCCGTGGGAGAGGAGGGTGCGGGCGGTGGCTGTGCCGATCTGACCGGATCCGCCGAGAAGAATCGCCCGCTTCTGCATAGGCTGAACTCTAGAGCGCACGGGTTGCGCTTCGACACCCCTCTCCCCACCCACAGGAGCACTCATGGCGAACTCGCCGATGACCCGCACCCAGTTCTCCAGCAGCCTCATCGCCGGCGCCGTGGCGCACACGATGTTCCAGACCGGCTGGTTCGGCTTCGGCATGTCGCTCGCGGGTCTCGCGGCGGCGGCACTGTTCGGCAACCTCGTCGACGTCATCGGCGACGCGATCGGCAGCGAGGCCCTGCCGAGCCTGTTCAACTCGCTCGGCGTGGGCGCCGACATCCTCTTCTGGGTGCTCATCGCGATGCTCATCGGCAGCCTCGTGCTCGTGCTGCTCGCCGTCATCGTGAGCGTCTGGCTGCTGCGCCTGACCGGTCAGCGCAAGCCGTGGGCGGTCACGTGGGCCTCGCTCGGCATCACGGCCGTGCTCGACATCGGCCTGTTCTGGCTGTACGTGTGGCTCGCCACCGTCGTGACCGACTCGCCCGTCGCCGGCCCCGTGCTGCTGACACCGGTGTTCGCGCTCGTGGGGGGCATCCTGCTCGGAGCCCTCGTGTGGTGGGCGATCGCGCACGCCTTCCGCGACAAGTCGGCCGAGCAGCAGCACAGCGACGGGGAGAAGGGCGACGGGGATGCGGCCACCGCCGCACCCGCCTCGGTCACACCCGCCGAAGCCTGAGGCCTGAATCGCCTGCGACCTGGCAGAATGGGGACACCATGAAAATCACCGTCGTGATCGCTTCCCTCGCGCTCTTCTTCGCCTCGTTCCTGCTGTTCGCCTACGCCTTCGCCGTGCCGGACGAGTTCAAGGCGATCATGTTCTTCACGGGCATCCTGTCGATCGCGCTCTCGCTCGCGATCCCGTTCCACATTCTCGGCAGCCGCGAGTAGCGCGAGCGCGCGCTAGCGCAGCAGCTGGAGGAGCAGTGCGGTGAGCTGCGCGCGCATCTGCTCGCTCGTGATCGAGCGCTCCCCGTCGCCGGACTGCGGCCCGTAGTCGCCGAACGCGGCATGGTTGGCGCCCTCGATGACCTCGAACCGCGCGGTGTCGGGCAGCAGCGCGGCTGACTCGGCGATGGTGTCGAGCTCGGTGAGGCCGTCATTCTCGGCGGCGATGCTCAGCACCGTGAGCCCGCTCTCGCTCAGGTCGTTGGCGCAGTAGCTGCCGAGCAGCACGAGACCCTCCGCCTCGGAGTCGGCCGCCATCATGCAGGCACGCACGCCCCCGAGTGAGTGGCCCCCGACGAACCAGCGCTCCACGTCGGGCGCGGCTGTCGTGAGGTCGTCGAGCTCGCGCGTGTCGAAGAACGCGAGGTTGAGCGCCGGCTCGGTGATGAGCACCGTGACGCCCTGCTCCTCCACGATGCCGCTGAGCTGGTAGAGGTACGCGTAGGCGTCGACGCGGGCGCCGGGGATGAAGACGAGGCCGGCGGGGCTCTCGGGGAGGGCGATCGAGTCGGCGATCGGAGTCATGAGGATGCCCTCGTCGACGGCGGCGACCTGAATACCGCCGTTGCGGAACACCTCGAGCGTCGCCTCGCGCTCTGCCTGGTACGGGCTGTTGGCCCAGAGGAGGAAGCCGACGATGACGAGGAGCAGTGCTCCGAGGGCGCCGACTCCGACGGCCCGAACGCGGCGGGTGCGGCGGCTGGCGGGGCGACGGCGAGAGGAAGCGTCAGAGGTCATGCCTCATTATCGGCGCAGAGCGCCGGGAGTGCGGTCAGGCCGTCTTGAGCAGGTTCGTCGTGAAGCGCTGCAGGCGCTCGGTGAGACCGGCGCTGCGGCGCGCGACGACCTCACTGCGGCTGAGGGTGAGCTCGCTCGTGGCGGCCAGCATCCTGATCATCATCGAGCACGCCAGATCGGCGCACAGGTAGGTGCCGATGGTGTTGCCGTCGCGGCCCGCGGCACCGCCCTTGGGCGCGCTGAACATGAGCACCTGCGTCGAGGGCTGCGGCGTGTGGCAGAACGAGCACATGGCCCCGATGCCGGGGCGCAGGGTCGACGAAGCGGCGCGCACCATGAACCCGACCGGGCGGTCGTCGACCCAGTGCACGATGTAGCCGCGCGGCGAGCCGTCGGGGTCGCGCCAGCCGAGGTACTCCCGCTCGTCCCACAGGGTCTCGTACAGACCGGGCAGCGGCATTCTCGCGATCTCGGCCTCGGTCGCGTTCACAATCGAGCCGCGAATCTGCTCGGCAGTCAGTTCTCTCATCATTCGACAGCGTACGACACGCGGTCGACGGTACCTGAACGCAGAACGGGGCGGCCCCCGGTGGGGCCGCCCCGTTCTGCAGGGCGAGGTGTCGGGGCGCTCAGCGCCCCGCATCCCGCTCGATCAGGACTGCAGCTGGAACTGCGCGTCGATCGTGATCGTGACCTCGTCGCCGAGGAGGAAGCCGCCGGCCTCGAGGGGAGCGTTCCAGCTCACGCCGAAGTCGTGGCGGTTGATGACCGCGTGACCGTTCGCGGCGGCGACGATGTTGCCCCACGGGTCCTTCGCGATGCCGCCGAACTCGCCCGTGAACGTGACGGGCTTGGTCACGCCGCGCAGGGTGAGCTCGCCGTCGAGCTTGAGCTCGTCGCCCTCCGTGCGGATGCCCGTCGAGCGGAACTCCATGGTCGGGTACTGCTCGGGCGCGAAGAAGTCGTTGCTGCGCAGGTGGCCGTCGCGGTCGGCGTTCTTGGTGTTGATCGACGCGATGTCGACGGAGACGACGACGCTCGACTCGAGGGGGTTCTCGGCCGCGGTGACCGTGGCGTCGAACTGCTCGAAGGTGCCGCGCACCTTGCTGATCGCGAGGTGGCGCACGCTGAAGCCGATCTCGGAGTGCGAGGCGTCGATGGTCCAGGTTCCTGCGACGTAGCCGGGGATGGTGTCGGCGGTGAGAGTAGTCATGCGGTGGGGTTCTCCTTGAGTGTCGTGTCGTGTGGTCGTTCCGTCGTTCCGTCGAACGTGCTGTCGACGGAGCAACGGTCTATGCAATCGCATGGATGCCCGGACTATTCCCGCACGGAGGACATTCCCTTCTCGTCCCGATCGGGGCGCCGTTCACGGTTGGATGGTGTCGTGGAATCCGACCTCCTGACCCGCCTGCGCGCCGACCTTGCGGACGCCGCCTACACCGTCGACCGGTTGCAGCAGCTGTGGGGCGCCGACGCCGACGCCGCGCTGCACCGCGGCGATCGCGTGCTCGCGCTACGCACGGCGCGGGCGGCGGGCCTCGCGCCGGTCGTCCTGCTCGCGCGGCTGTTCCGCCTGCACGACACGCTCACCGGCCCGGAGCTCGCCGCGGCGTTCCCGGCGCTCGGGGTCGAGGGGGCTCGCGCTCTGGGCCTCGTCGGGGAGGCCGGGCGCGCGCTCATCGACGTGGGCCCGCTCACCGTGATCGACGGCGCAGGCGCCGCCGAGTGGTGGATCGTCTCCGACCTGGATGAGCAGGCGCTCGGCGGTGCGCTGCCGCCCGACCACGTGCTCGGCGTGGGTGGGGCGTCGCTCACGCTCGCGGGCCTGCAGCCCACGACGCCCGTCGGGTCGGTGCTCGACCTCGGCATGGGCTGCGGCGTGCAAAGCCTCTTCGCGGCGCGCCGAGCCACGCGGGTCGTCGCTACGGATGTCTCGACCCGTGCGCTCGAGCTGGCGGGGGCGACGTTCGCGCTTTCCGGCGTCGACACGGTCGAGCTGCGTCACGGCGATCTCTATGCGCCGGCGGCGGGGGAGCGCTTCGACCGCATCGTCAGCAACCCGCCGTTCGTCATCACGCCCCGCCGCGAGGGCGTGCCCCTTTACGAGTACCGAGACGGCGGCCGCGTGGGCGACGGCATCGTGGAAGAGGTCGTGCGCGGCGCCCGGGACCACCTCGTGCCCGGCGGCACGGCGCACCTTCTCGGAAATTGGGAGTATCGCGATGACGAGGATGGCCTGTCTCGCGTCACGCGCTGGCTAGAGCAGGCCGGGCTCGACGGCTGGGTCATCGAGCGGGAGCGCCAGTCGCCCGCCGAGTATGCTGCCACGTGGATCCGCGACGGCGGCACGCGCGCGGGTACGCCCGAGTTCGAGCGCTTGGTGGGGCAGTGGCTCGACGACTTCGCCGACCGCGGTGTCGTGGGTGTGGGGTTCGGGTACCTCGTGCTGCGGCATCCTGCTCCCGGCACGGCGACCCTGCGACGCACAGAGGTCGTGACGTCGCCCCGCCCCGACGCTGCAGCGGGTCTCGGCGACACCCTGCTCGCGGGCTTCGCCATGCACGACCGCCTCGCACCTCTCGACGATGCGGCGCTCGCCGAGCTGCGCTGCGCTGTCGCGGGCGACGTCACGGAGGAGCGCCACTACTGGCCGGGCGCCGACGGCCCGACGGTCATACGGCTGCGGCAGGGCGGCGGGCTGGCGCGCCAGATCGAGGCGGATGCTGCGCTCGCCGGCTTCGTCGGTGCGAGCGATGGCGGCCTCACCGTCGGCGAGATCGCGAGCGCCCTCGCCCACCTGCTCGAGGTGGAGGAGGGCGCTCTGCTCGCGCAACTGCTGCCGCAGGTGCGCGAGCTGCTCGTGACGGGCCTGCTGACGCTCAGCGAGTAGCCGATCCGACTACGTGTTGGTGGGCGTGGCCTTTCGCAGGATGAGGTAGGCGGCGCTCGCGGCGATGGCCGAGATCACGAGGCTCCAGGCAAGGGTGCCGAGCACGCCGGCCGTGGCGAAGAACTCGCCCACGGCGCCCCACGACTCCGTCCAGGTGAGGAGGAAGCCCACCGCGACGAGTAGGACGACGAGGCCCGCCCAGAAGACGTACATGCCCGAGGCCTTCCAGCGCACGTACACGGCGGCGGTCGCACCACCGACGGAGGCGAAGAGCAGCAGAAGGAGGAACGTGCCGAGGAAGAGCTCGAACCAGCTGAAGTCGGGCGACGAATCGAAGAATCGCAGGCCGATGCCCCAGTAGTCGACGGCGCGCTCCGCCATGGCGAGCGTCGCGATGAGCGCCGCGTAGCCGGCGGAGAGCAGCGTGAAGAGCGCACCGGTTCCGAGGAGGTAGTCGCGCCGGGTGGCGCCGAACCCGAGGGCGAGGGGGAACGTCTGGTTGACGCTCTGCACGGCCATGACGAGCGTGTAGACCCAGATGAACCCGACACCGCCGTTGACGCCGACCGCGGTGGCACCCTCGGTCGCCGTCGAGATGAGGCTGTAGATGGCGAGGTTGAGTACGTAGATGAACCCCAGGATCATGAGCGGCCACCCGATGAGGGTCATGGGGTTGGTGAGCTGCAGGAGCATGATCGTCGAGATGCGGCGCCCGAGCGGGCGCGCCGTCGTGGGCAGGCTGTCTGCGGTGAACGCGGTCATGCCGTCGCCTCCTCGTACGTGGTGGTGGATGGGGTGGTGAAGCCGCCCGTGCGTCGCACGATGAGCTGCTGCAGCGAGACGGGCCCGACCTCGAGGCCGGCGGTGCGGGCCGCGGCACGATCGGCGTCGTCCATGGCCGCGACGGTGGCGCTCAGGAGCCCGCCGAGCTGCTCGCGGTGAGCGACCTCGCGGCCCGTGATGAAGCGCTCGACGGCCTCGGTCGTGCCGCTCACGGTCGCGGCGCTCGAGCGCAGCTCCTCGACGGGGGCGTCGATGACGATGCGCCCCTGGTCGATGACGAGCGCATGCTCGAGCAGTTGGCTGACCTCGTCGATCAGGTGGGTCGAGAGGATCACGGTGCGGGGGTGCTCGCTGTAGTCGGCGAGCAACCGGTCGTAGAAGATCTGCCGAGCCACAGCATCCAGACCGAGGTAGGGCTCATCGAAGATCGTGAGCGGCGCGCGCGAGGCGAGCCCGACGATGACGCCGATGGCGGAGCGCTGCCCGCGGGAGAGCTTCTTGATGCGCTGCTTCGGCGTGAGGCGGAACTCGTCGACGAGCTGGGCGGCGAAGTCGGCGTCCCAGTTCGCGAAGAAGCGGGGGGCGCCGGCGAGCACGTGCTTGATGCGGAACTCGTCGGGGTAGCGCTGCGCCTCCGAGATGAAGCAGGTGTGCTGCAGCACGGCCGCGTTCTCGACCGGCTTGGCACCGAAGAGCCGCACCGTGCCGCTCGTGGGGAACTCCTGGCCGGTGATGAGGCGCATGAGCGTCGTCTTGCCCGCGCCGTTGCGGCCGAGAAGGCCCGTGATGGTGTTCTGGGGCGTCGTGAACGTCGCGTCGTCGACGGCGGCGAGCGAGCCGAAGCGCTTGGTGAGACCGCGGGCCTCCAACGCGAGGGACTCAGGGGCGGGTGTCATGGGGTGGTGTCCTTTCGAATCATGTCTGCGAGCTCCTCGGCGCTGAAGCCGAGGGCTCGGGCCTCGGCGAGCAGGGGGCGCAGGAAGTCGTCGCGGAACGTCGTGCGTCGCTCGGCGATGAGGGCGGCGCGGGCGCCGTCGGCCACGAACATGCCGATGCCGCGGCGCTTGTAGAGCACGCCGGCGTCGACGAGCAGGGTGATGCCCTTGAGCGCGGTGGCGGGGTTGATGCGGTGGAAGGCGGCGTACTCGTTGATCGAGGGAACTTGCGCGCCCTCGGTGAGCGAGCCGTCGATGATCTGGTTCTCGATCTGCTCGGCGAGCTGCCGGAAGATCGGGCGGCTGTCGTCCATGGGCACCTCCCCTCTGTCGCGGAGCCTTCGCGGCTCGTGTGCTGGTTACTTACTCAAGTAACTAACCAGACAACCGGGCGCGTGTCAAGCCCGGCCGCCATGCGTGCGGGCGAGAGGGCAGAGTGTGCCGGGCGTTAGGGGGTGCGCGAGCGCCACGACGGCACGGTGAGCAGGATCGCGGTCGCGCTGAGGGCGAAGCCGAGAGCGCCGAACACGATCGAGCCGAGGCTCTGGGTGCCGAACGCGGGGAACGGCAGATCGTCGGGCAGGCTGATGCCGACGCCGATGTAGGGCGCGAAGGCCGCGGTGACGATGACGCTGCCGACGATCGCCGCGAGCGCGAGGAACCGCCGCGGGGCGAGGACGCGCTCGAGGGTAGGCCCATCGAGGCGGCCGAGCACGGCGAGGCAGCCCGCGAGAAAGAGCCCCAGCAGTACCCAGATCGTCAGGGCCACGAAGAATCCGGTCTGCGACACGTCACCCCACGCCGCATAGGTCTCCTCGAGGGTGAGCTGGCCTTGCGCGATCGCGAGCGGCTGCTCGACCGCGAGCGTCCACGCGCCGAAGGCGATGAGGCCGAGCAGCGCGATCGCGGCGCCGGCCCCGATGCGACGGCGTACGGCGGGGTCGGGCAGCGGTTCCGGCTCGAAGGGGTACAGGATGCGCTGCCGCGGTTCGAGCGGTGTACTCGCCGCACCACCCGCGCCGTCGAGCTCGCGAGGGCTCAGGCCGCGCAGTCCGCGGGCGACGGCCGCGAGGTTGAGCGCACCGCCGAGCAGGATGAGCGCGAGCGCGACCCAGCCAAGCGCGGCGCCGACGGGCAGCACCCACCAGGCGAGGAGCGTGAACGGCACGAGCAGGAGGCAGGTGAGCCCCCACCGGAACAGTGCGGCAGCGCGCATCCGTCATCTCCCCTCGACGAGCCCACTGTAGCGATATCGGCGTGGAGCGGTCCTGCCGCCTGCGACGCCCCGTACAGTCGCGTCGTGACTCACGGCGATCGATACGGCAATGACGTGCTCTCCGGCGACTGGCGCTCGGTCGGGCGCCGTGTCGTGCCCGAGGTGCCGGCCGAGCGCGACCTCGTGGTCGAGCTGCCCGCTGCTGGTCTCGACGGAGACGGTCTGGAGGGCAGCGGATTCGTCGGAGCCGTCGTGCTCGTCGACGCCGGCAACGTGCACCTCGAGGATCGCCGGGGGAGGGTGCGGGCGTTTCCGCTGGGAGGCGGCTTCCTCGTCGAGGGCGAGCCGGTCATCCTTGTTCCGCCGGTGGTGCGCACCGCCCCGGCCGCCCGTCAGCGCACCGCGAGCGGCTCCTTCGCCGTGGAGGATGCACCCGCGCGCGTGGCGCGGGCGAGCCGCATCTGGGTCGAGGGGCGCCACGACGCGGAGCTCGTCGAGCAGGTGTGGGGCGACGACCTGCGGGTGGAGGGCGTCGTCGTCGAGTACCTCGAGGGCGTCGACCACCTCGCTGACCGACTGCGTGAGTTCGCACCGGGCCCGGGGCGCCGGGTGGGGGTGCTCGTCGACCACTGGGTGCCCGGCTCGAAGGAGGAGCGGCTCGCGCGCGAGGCGCTCTCGGGCCTGGGCGGGGCGGCGGCGAGCAGTGTGCTCGTCGTCGGCCACCCGTTCATCGACGTGTGGCAGGCGGTGAAACCCGAGCGAGTGGGCATCGCCGCGTGGCCGGACGTGCCGCGCGGCGTCGACTGGAAGACGGGCACGTGCCGCGCGCTCGGCTGGCCGCACGACTCGGCGGCGGATCGCGCGGCGGCCTGGCGGCGCATCCGCGGCAGCGTGCGCGGGTTCGCCGACCTCGAGCCGGCATTGCTGGGCCGCGTCGAGGAGCTCATCGACTTCGTCGCAGGCGAGTAAGGCCCGAGGACGCCCGAGAGGCGCGGGCGGCCCATCAGCAGCGCAGACGACGAAAGCCGCCCCACATCGTCGGGAGGCGGCTGTCGTTCAGTCATCGGCGGGCGAGCCCACCGAGACGCAAGGGTGAGACTAGATGGGGCGAATGTTCTCCGCCTGCAGGCCCTTGGGGCCCTGCGCGACGTCGAATTCGACCTTCTGGTTCTCGTCGAGCGAGCGGTAGCCGCTCGACTGGATGGCGGAGAAGTGCGCGAACACGTCGGCGCTTCCGTCATCGGGGGTGATGAAGCCGAAACCCTTTTCGGCGTTGAACCACTTAACAGTGCCTGTCGTCATTTACTGACTCCTTGTTACTCACGGAGTTTCGACTGTCGAAACCACCAGTCGAACCACTCATGAATCCTGCTCTATACGAGAGCAACGTGCTGCTGTGACACCGCATGTTTCGGATCGCCGAGGCGTATCAACTTCACCGCTCACAGTAGTGCACAAAGGTGCACGCGAGAACATCCTTCACCGAGTTGTTACCGGGCTGTCACTCAGCCCCTCCCTATCGTCGCGCCCTAGCGTGGGGCTCATCGCACCCTCGGGAGGACCCATGAGCTTCTTCGACCGACTGTTCGGCGCCCCCACGCCGGAACCGCAGGCCCGCGACGACGCCCCGCGCGGCGTTCGCGGCGACGATGAGCGCGCCGTCGAGCGCTATCGCTACCTGCTCGAGACGGCGCCTCCGGAGGCGATCGAGCAGGTGCACGCCGAGGCCTTCGCGAAGCTCACCCCCGAGCAGCGCCGCCTCGTCTTCGCGCAGCTCACCGAGAACGCACCGGCGGGGGATGCGCCCCGCGCCGACGACCCGCAGTCCCTCGCGCAGTCGGCCACCCGGTCTGAGCTGCGGCAGCCTGGCACGATGGAACGCTCGCTCGCCGGCCCAGGGTTCGGCCAGATGCTCGGGGCCTCGCTGCTCGGCACGGTCGCGGGCTATGTCATCGGCTCGGCGATCGTGAGCGCCTTCCTGCCGCCGGTCGACGCAGGGCTCACCGATGCTGGTGCAGATGCGGGTGCAGGCGCCGACGCCGACCCGGGTGCCGATGCGTTCGGTGATGCGGGCGGCGGGTTCGGCGACTTCGGCGATTTCGGGTTCTGACATGCCTCGACCTCAGCGCCAGAAGCCCGGGCCCGGCCAGGAGTCCGTCTGGGACTACCCGCGCCCACCCCGCGTCGAGCCCGTGCACGCCCGCGTGACCGTCGAATTCGGCGGCCGCACTATTGCCGAGTCGACGCGAGCGGTGCGCGTGCTCGAGACGAGCCATCCGCCCGCGTACTACCTGCCGCCGGAGGACTTCGTCGAAGGTTCCCTCGTGCCGGCCGAGGGCACCTCGTTCTGCGAGTTCAAGGGCCGCGCGCAGTACTACGACGTCGTGAGCGGCACGGAGTCCGCGCCGCGCAGCGCCTGGTACTACGCGAGCCCGAGCCCGGGCTTCGAGTCGATCGCGGGCTTCGTCTCGGTATACCCGGGCCGCATGGACCGCTGCACCGTCGACGGCGAGGTCGTGCAGGCGCAGGAGGGCGACTTCTACGGCGGCTGGATCACGGCGAACATCGTCGGGCAGTTCAAGGGCGCGCCCGGCACGTGGGGCTGGTAGCCGCCCGCGCGTGACCTGCCTCGTGATGCGGCTTTCGGGCCGCCGAACTGCGGAGCGAGGGCGGCCGCTGGCAGGATGACCGGGTGACCGAGCCTGCGCCGCGCCCCGCCGAGATCCGCCGATGGCGACGCTATCTGGCGGATGAGCGCGCCGAAGCTGCCGTCTACCGCGACCTCGCGGCACGACGCGAGGGGGAGGAGCGCGCGATTCTTCTCGCGCTCGCCGATGCCGAGGGTCGTCACGAGGCGCACTGGCTCGAGCTCTTGGGCCCGCATGCCGCGCGCGTGCCCTCAGTCTCGGTGCGCACGCGCATCCTCGCCTTCTTCGCGCGCCGATTCGGCAGCGTCTTCGTGCTTGCCCTCGCTCAGCGCGCCGAGTCGCGGTCGCCCTATGAGCGGGATGCCGATGCCACGCCCGCGATGGCCGCCGACGAGCGCATCCACGGCGAGGTGGTGCGCGGGCTCGCCGCGCGCGGGCGGCAACGGCTCGCCGGTTCCTTTCGGGCGGCCGTGTTCGGTGCGAACGACGGCCTCGTGAGCAACCTGGCACTCGTGCTCGGCATCGGGGCGACGGGCGTGGCGACCGGGACGGTACTGTTCACGGGCCTCGCGGGGCTCCTGGCGGGTGCACTCTCCATGGCGGCGGGCGAGTTCGTGTCGGTGCGCTCGCAGCGTGAACTGCTCGCCGCCTCCACCCCCGACCCTGAGGCGCACACGGCGGTCGCCGACCTCGACGTCGACGCGAACGAGCTGGCGCTCGTCTATCGAGCGCGCGGCATGAGCGAAGCGGATGCCGAAGCGCGGGCGGAAGCGGTCATCGGCGCAACGGGCGCGGGCCGCCGTGAGCGGCTCGGCCCCGCGGCGCCCGCCGACGAGCACGAGGCAGTGGGGTCGGCGTGGGGTGCTGCCGGGTCGAGCTTCGCGTTCTTCGCGTCCGGGGCGGTCATCCCCGTCATCCCGTATCTCGTGGGCCTAGAGGGCATCATCGCGGTTCTCACCGCGGCGGTTCTCGTCGGCGCCGCGCTCCTGCTGACCGGCGGGATCGTCGGGCTGCTCTCGGGCGCCTCGCCCGGCAAGCGCGCCTTGCGGCAGCTCGCGATCGGCTACGGCGCGGCGGCCGTGACCTATCTTCTCGGCCTCCTCTTCGGCGCGGCATTCGTCTAGCGAACACTGTCTGGGTGCCCCGATCAGGGGTTTCCCATGTTCGCGTCGTACCGTGGAGGGTCGACCAGATGGGTCGGCGAGGAGCGAGTGCTCCCGGTGTGAATGATCCGCCGGGCCCGTCACGATGACCTCCGGCTCCCTACCGAGGAGCAGTTGCGCAACGACGTGCACCGACCGTGTCCCCGGCCCCGATGGCCGCCACCAAGATTGCCGATACCTCTTATGCTCCACTCGCTCTACGTCTCTGCCGTGCGCACTGCGCACCTCGACCCCTATCGCTTTCGGCACCGGCTGCTGGCCGCCGCCGCCGTGATCGTCGCCACCGCGGCCGTCCTGCCGACCGGCATGACGGCGATCGCCGCGACCTCGAGCGAGGAGAGGGCTGCCGCTGCGCCTCCCGAGCAGACCTTCGAGCCGAGCGAGCTGGCGACGATGCCCCTGCTCGAGCGGGAGGAGATCACGATGGATGTTCGGCCGCCGATCATGTACCCCGTGGGTGACTTTGCTGTGTCGAGTGGGTTCGGCCTCCGTGAGGCAGCCTGCGGGGCGTGCTCGACGAATCACCGCGGAGTGGACTGGGCTCTGTCCTATGGAACGGAGATTCGAGCCATGGCAGACGGCGTGGTGACAGAGGTCGGTACTCCCGCAGGCATCGCCGGTAGCCTGGGGTATTGGATGACGATCGAGCATGTCGTCAATGGGCAGCGCGTCGTGAGCCTCTACGCTCACCTGATCGAGGATTCGAATCCCTATCAAGTCGGCGACGACGTACGGGGCGGAGACGTGATCGGCCTGCTGGGTTCCACGGGTGTGACGACCGCACCGAACTTGCATTTCGAGCTAGAACTCGACGGAGTCAAAATCAGTCCGCTCCCGTGGTTGCGCGCCAATCGGGCGGCTGGATAGCAGGCGTCTCACCAGATCTCGTGCGGTACCAACCTGCGGAAGGGACCGCTCCGAATACCCCGTGCATAGACTGGCGCGAGCGCGTCACAGTCAGGCCACCGCCGACCGATTGCACGAGGAGCCCCCATGTCACTGGTTTCATTCGCCCGTCGCATCGAGCTGGAGACGCGCCCGATCCACCCGGACACTCGGCGGGCCCTCGACAAGCGCTGGGCAGAGCTGCCGGAGCACGCCCGCACGCCGGAGCAACTTCTCGGCAAGTGCGCCGTCGGCTGCGAGGGCACGCACGGCGTCTTCCCCAAGTGCAACCTGACGTGCTCGCCGTGCTACCACTCGGCCGACGCGAACAAGGTGCGCATCGACGGCAATCACACCGTTACCGAGGTCACGAAGCAGATGAACTACCTGCGCGAGATCCGCGGCCCCCGCGCGCACGCCCAGCTCATCGGCGGCGAGGTGAGCCTGCTCGCGCCCGAGGACCACCGTGCGGCGCTGCAGGCCATGCGCGCCGTCGGCCGCGAGCCCATGTCGATGACGCACGGCGACTTCGACTACCAGTACCTGCTCGACGTCGTCCTCGACGAGACCGGAAAGCCCGCCTTCAAGAAGGTGTCGTTCGCCGCGCACTTCGACTCGCTCATGCGCGGACGCACCGGCGCCGTGCGCCCCAAGAACGAGGCCGAGCTGAACCCGTTCCGCGAGAAGTTCGCGCAGATGTTCCTCGACCTCAAGAAGCAGCACAAGGTCGACTCCTACCTCGCGCACAACATGACCGTGACGCCGACCAACCTCGACGAGGTCGAGGAGGTCACGCGCGACGTGCTCCAGATGCCCTACGACATGATGTCGTTCCAGCCGGCGGCCTTCATCGGCGACGACCGCCGCTGGAAGGAGAACTTCGAGGAGGTCACGATCGATGCGGTCTGGACCCGCATCGAGGCCGGTGTCGGGCAGGAGCTGCCGCACAAGGCCGTGCAGTTCGGCGACCCGCGCTGCAACCGCCACACGGTCGGCGTCATGGTCGAGAACCGGTTCGCGAGCGTGCTCGACGCCGATGAGCCCAAGGACATCGCGGCGCGCGATCGCTTCCTGAAGCACTACGGCGGCATGATCTTCGGCGACATCCCCCGCTGGGCGCTCACCGTCAAAGTCATGCGTGCGGTTCTGAGCCACCCGCAAGACCTCCCCCCGCTCGTCGGTCTCATGACGCGCATCCTGCGCCGCGCCGGTGGCCTGCGCGCCGTCCTGCGCGCCGCGCGCAAGGGCAAGGTGAGCTTCAAGACCTTCGTCGTGCACAACTTCATGGACGCCGAGCAGGTCAAGCCGGCGTGGGAGATGATGAAGAAGGGCATTGTGGCGGAGGACCCGAAGCTGCTCGAGACTCAGGAGCGCCTCGGCTCGTGCATGTACGCCATGAGCCACCCCGAGACGGGCGAGCTCGTGCCGGCGTGCACGCAGCACTCGGTTCTCGACCCGATCGAGAACATCGGCCTGCGCAAGCTGCTGCCTCTCGAGCCCAAGGACAAGGCGGCGAAGAACAACGCCGCGACCGGCATCTCGAACGGCCGCGTCGACGAGCTCATGAAGGAGCCGGCCTCGCGCTGGTAGCGCAGCTGCCGGTCTCCCGCTACCCGGGTACCGGCGTTACCACCGTGCAGGCTGAGCGCGGAATGTGCGCGGCGACCTCCTGGCCGATGGTGAGAGGCCGACTCGCGGGCACCTCGGCGGCGAGCGTCGCTGAGCCCACCGCGAGCTCGATCGCCGCGCGCGGCCCCCGGGCGTGCCGCGCCGTCACGACAGCCGTGACCCCGGTCATGCCCTGCGGCGCAGGCACCGGGGGCGAGGCGAGGTGCACCGCCTCGTGCCGTACGACGAGCACACTCTCGCCCTCGGGCCACGACTCCCCAGCGGGTGCCTCGATGCTGCCGAGCGGCGAGCGATGCACGCCCTCCCGCACGACACCCGCCACCTCGATACGACCGCCCATGAGGCGCGCGACGTCGAGGGATGCCGGCCGCGTGTAGAGCCGCTCGACGGTGTCGTGCTGCAGGAGCCGCCCCGTGCGCAGGAGCGCGACGCGGTCGGCGACGATCGCAGCTTCGTCCCGATCGTGCGTGACCATGACGACGGTGGGCTTGAGGCGCTCGCGCAGCTGACCCAGCAGCTCGTGCATGTCGGCCCGCAGCTCGGGGTCGAGAGCGCTGAAAGGCTCATCGAGCAGCAGCACGCGGGGCCGTGCGGCGAGGGCTCGTGCGAGCGCGACGCGCTGCTCCTGCCCACCGCTGAGAGCCGTGACGGGTCGGCTTCCGAAGCCCTCGAGCTGCACGAGCGCCAGGAACTGGCGCGCATCCTCTCTCGCCTCGCCCCGCGGAGTGCCCGCGACGGTCGCGGCGAACGCGACATTGTCGAGCACGCTCAAGTGCGGAAAGAGCAGGGGACGCTGGAAGACCATGGCCATGCCGCGGCGCTCCGGCGCGACACCCGCGACATCGGTGCCGTCGACGAGGATGCGCCCGCTCGTCGGCGAGTCGAGACCCGCGATGGCCCGCAGCACGCTGCTCTTGCCCGAGCCGGAGGGGCCGAGAATGGCGAGGCACTCGCCGGGTTCCACCGTCAGGGACACCGCGTCGACGGCGTTGGCGCGGCCGTCGAAGCTCTTGGTCAGCGCATCGAGGCGCAGAGTGGCGCTCACAGGAAGCCCTTCTCTGATCGGGCGAGCGGCGAGGCGCTCGGAGTGCGGGTGCCGCCGGCGTAGCGGCGGCCGAAGCGGCCCAGGGCGAGCAGCAGCAGGAGCGGCGGCACGATTGCGCTGAGAGAGAGCACCGCGACGATCGCGTCGTTGCCGACCCCCGCGGCGAACGACCCCACGAGGAAGGGCAGGGTCACGATCGTGCCGCCGCCGACGAGCACGGTGATGACGTAGTCGCTCCACCCGACGAGGAAGGAGAGGAAGGCGGCGCGCGCGAGGCCGGGCGCGACGAGCGGCAGGTGCACGCGCCACAGCACCTGCAGGCGTGAGGCGCCGAGCGTGCGGGCCTCCTCCTCGAAGGCGAGGTCATGGGCCGCGTAGGTGACGCGCATCGTGTAGACCGTGTAGGGCAGGGCGGCGGCGACGAGCAGCAGCAGTACGCCCACGATGGCGGGCACGCGCAGGCGCAGCAGGACGACGGTCAGGCCCATGACGGCCACGAAGGCGGGCAGGGCGAGGGGGGCGAGAAGGATGCCGCTCACGAGTCGCGGCGCCGGCACCGACCCCACGGCGAGCGCGCGGGCGGCCATGGCACCCAGGGGTGTCGCGATGGCCGCTACCGCGAGGCTCAGCAGCAGCGAGCGCCCGAAGGCCTCGACCCCGCCCTGTGCGAGCGCCGTACCGAGGCCGTCGAAGCCCCATTCGGTCGGCAGGGGAGCGGGGAACGACCAGCGGTTCGCGACCGACCACAGCAGCAGGGGCACGAGGGGCAGCGCGAACCAGAGGGCGAGCATCCCGCTCAGGATGATGCGTGCCGCGCGGCCGACGGGGCGCGGGCGCATGAGACTGCGCGAGGTCGCCTGGCGGTCGGGGGTGACGCGCTGGCCGTAGGGGATCATCATCGTCATCGCTCGGCCCTACTTCCACAGGGGCGTGCGCCGCAGCGCCGCCATGCCGAGCGCCACGACGGCGAGGGAGATGAGCGTCGTCACGACCGCGACGGCGGCCGCCTCGGGGCGCGCGGTGAGCGTGATCGAGGTGAAGAGGCGGAAGGCGAGCACGGGCAGCGGCTCGGGGTACGGGCGGCCGAGCAGCCACGCGACCTCGTAGGAGCCGAGCGTGTAGACGAAGATGATGATCGCGCTCACGATGACGGCGGGGCGTGCGAGCGGGATGACGACGTGGCGCAGGCGGCGAGCACGGGATGCGCCCAGCAGCGCCGCGGTCTCGTCGTACCGCGCGACGCGGCTCGCGAGCACCCCGGCGACGACGAGCGCGACGAACGCCGACTCCTTCCAGGTGTACTCGAGCACGACCGCGATCCACCAGGATCCCCCCACGATGTCGGGCCACTCGGTTCCCGGTATGCCGAGGATGCGGGGGATGATGCCGGCGTCACTCAGCAGGAGGCCGACGGATGCGGCGCCGACGAGGTGAGGAATGGGGATCGTGAAGGCGCTGAGCCCCGCCACGAGCCGGCCAGTGCTGCGGCCCTGCGTGATGACGAGCGCGGCGGTGAGGCCGATGATGCACGACAGCGCGGTCGACGCGGTCGCGATCGCGAGCGAAAGGCCGATGCCGCGCACGAGATCGTCCCCGTTGGCGAGGTAGGCGTCGAGGCTCAGCGATGCCTCGCCGACGAGGGGGAGCAGGCCGAGGCTCTGCACGAGGGAGAAGCCGATGCCGCCGCCCACGACGAACAGCGCGATGAGCACCGCGGGGGCGACGAGCGCGATCGACGACCAGCGGCGGGAGCCTCTCGGGGAGACTCCCGCCGCCTGCCTGTCGAGCGCGGTGATGGTGGTTCCTACCGCGCGAGCACCTGAGCGCGCCACGCCTCGTCGATCGGCGTGACCCACGCGGCGGCGAGCTCGGGGTTCGCGTTCTCGCTCAGCACGTCGTAGCTCGGCACGACGGGCGAGGTGGGCAGAGCCTCGAACAGCGCACGCTCCTCGTCGCTGAGCTGGTCGAGGTCGAGCACGGTGAACTGGCCCCACACATCCGGCTCGGCCTTGGCGACCTGCTGCTCGACCGAGAGCGCCAGGTTCGCGACGACCATCGCACCCGCCTTGCTGCCCGAGGTCGAGGCGAGGCCGAGGAAGCTCGCGTTGCCGACGGTGCCCTCGTCGAGCGTGAGCACCTGGGTTCCGGCGGGGTAGGTGCCGTCGGCGACGAGCTCGGTGAGCGTTGCCGGGCCGTACGTCATCGTGAAGTCGACTTCTCCGTTCGCGAAGAGCTCGTTGAGCTCGTTCGAGTTCTGCGGGTAGGTCTCGCCTCCCCGCCACAGGGAGGGGGCGAGGTCGGTGAGCTCGTCGTAGAGCGCCGGCGTGAGCTCCTCGAACGCCTCCTCGCTGTAGGCGAGGGGCACATTCTCGTAGCCGCCGCTCACGCTGTAGAGAACCTCGCGCACGAAGACCGAGCCGGTGAAGTCTGGCGGCGCGGGGTAGGTGAAGCGCCCCGGGTTCGCGCGGGCCCAGTCGAGCAGCTCGTCGAGAGTGCTCGGCACGTCGGTGACAGTGTCGCTGTTGTACACGAAGGTGAACTGCGCCTTGTGCCACGGAGCCTCGCAGCCGTCGACGGGCGTGCCGAAGTCGTCGAGCAGCAGCGGGTCGGCGGGGTCGGTGAGCGCCATGTTGGGCAGAAGGTCGGTCCAGCCGCACTCCCACGCTCCCGCCTCCTTGCCCGTGCCGAAGTTGTTGCCGTTGACCCACACGAGGTCCACTTCGCCGTCGGTCTCGCCCGCCTGCACCTCGCTGAGGATGCGGTTGAGCGCGTCGGGGGTGTCGGCGATCGGCACCTGCTCGAGCGTCACGCCCTGCTCGGCGGCGGCCGGCACGAGCACATCGTTGACGTAGGCGTTGCCTTGCTCGTCGCCGCCGTACATCCACAGCTTCACGGTCTGGCCCTCGGCCGCGGCAACGACCTCGTCCCAGGTCTCGTAGCTCTGCTCGCTTGAGGCGCCGGCATCGGCCGAGCAGGCCGCGAGCGCGACGACGAGGCCGAGCGTCAGGCTCGCGGCGAGACCGGCGCGAGCGGGGTGGTGACTGTTCACGATTCTCCTTGGAGGTGGGGGAGGGTGCGGCGGCGTGGGTGGAGACTGCACTCTCCTCGCCGGCTCCTACACTGACTGATGATGAGCGGTTTCCCGGTATTGCGCGCCACAGACGACGGTAGTGCTCGTCGAGGTGCCGTCATGGTGCGCGCGATCACTCTCGGGGTATTCGTCGCCATCGCCATAGCGGTTGGGGTATTCGTCCCCCTGCCGGAGCTCGAGGCCCTGCGCGCGTGGACGGCCGATCTCGGCCTCGCGGGCGGTGTCGGCTTCGCGCTGCTCTATGCGGCGATCACCCTCACCCCGGCACCGAAGAACGTGATCTCCGTCGCCGCGGGTCTTACCTTCGGGTTCGGCTGGGCGCTCGCGGCGGTGTACGCGGGCGCGCTCCTCGGCGCGGCGGCGGCCTTCGCCCTCGGTCGCGGTCTGGGCCGCGACGCTGTCGAGCGCTTCACCGGTGCCCGCGTCGCGCGGCTCGATGACCTTCTGCGCCGCCGCGGGCTCCTCGCCGTCATCGGGGTGCGGCTCATTCCCGTTCTGCCCTTCACCGCGATCAACTACGGCGCGGGCCTCACGGCGGTGCGGCGCCGCGACTACGCGCTCGGCACCGCCGTGGGCATCATCCCCGGCACCGTCGCCTACGTCGCGCTCGGCGCCTACGGGCTCGAGTTCGGCTGGCCGGCGTGGACGGCGGTCGGCGTGCTCGGCGCACTGACCCTCGCCGGCGCGGTGTTCGCGGGCGTGCGACGTCGTCGCGGAGTCGAGCAGCCCGCGACCTCGACGCCATCCGGGTCAATATCCGCTGATCCGGAGGAGAGCCGCTGATGCTCGATCGACCCCTGCGCGCCGTGCTCGCTCGACCGGTCGACGCGATCGCGCGGGTTCTCGACCGGCGCTGGATCTCACCGAACGGCCTCACGATGACGGGCCTCGCGCTCGGCCTTGCGGCGGCGGTCGCGGCCGGTCTGCAGTGGTGGTGGGCGGCCCTCGCGCTGTGGCTCGTCTCGCGCGTCGTCGACGGTCTCGACGGGGCGCTCGCCCGCCTGCGCAAGGCGGACGGCCGCGCGGGCGCGAGCGAGGCGGGCGGCTTCCTCGACATCACCGCCGACTTCGTGGCCTACGGCGCTACAGTCGTCGGCGTCGCCGTAGGGGCGACGGCGGGGTTCGGGGCGCCGTGGTGGCCGTTCTTGCTCGTCCTGTTCGCGTACTACATCAACGGCACGGCGTTCCTCGCGTTCTCGTCGATTGCCGAGCGCACGGGCCGCACGATCGACGACGGCCGCTCGCTCTCGTTCCTCGGGCGGATCGCCGAGGGCACCGAGACGATCGTCGTGCACAGCCTGTGGTTCATCCTGCCGTTCTGGGCGGCCCCGATCGCGGTCGTCTGGGCGGCCCTCGTGGCGGTGAGCGCCGTGCAGCGCATGATCGCAGGCTACCGCGCCCTGCGCTGAGGCGGGATGCCCGGCTCGCGCCCGCGCTCTCAGCGGGTCACGAGGCGGCGCACGCGCGCGAGCACCCCGATGACGGTCGCGAGGGCGCCCGACTCGAGCCGCGATCGCACGTCGGCGATCGCGGCATTCCACAGGGCGTCGCTGTAGGTCGGGTAGGGGTGCGTGGCGCTCGAGATCGCGCTCGTCTTCAGCCCGGCACTTACGGCGAGGCAGGCTTCGCCGATCGACTCGCCCGCACGGGGGCCGACGATCGTGGCGCCGCGCACACGACCCCGGCGGTCGATGACGAGCCGCGTGAATCCGACCGTCTCGCCTTCGGCGATGGCGCGGTCGGTGTGCGCGTGCTCGACCTCGCTCACGGTGCACGTGTGCGCCGCGGCATCGTCGGGCAGCACGCCGACGGCGGCGACCTCGGGGTGGGTGAAGGTCACGCGCGGCACGGCATCCCGGTCGATGCGCCGGCGCAGACCGAGCACGGCGTTGGTCGCGGCGGTGCTGCCGCCGACGCCGGCAAGGTGGGTGAAGGCGGGCAGCCCGGTCACGTCGCCGGCTGCCCAGATGCGCCGATTGCTCGAACGCAGCGCATCGTCGACCTCGACGTAGCCGCGATCGTCGAGGCGCACGCCCGCGGCGGCGACGCCGAGGTCGTCGACGCGGGGGGTGCGCCCGAGGGCGACGAGGATGCGGTCGAACCGCACCGCGTCGCCCGTCGAGAGGGCCGCGGTGCCGCCTCCGCCCGTCGCGGCGGCGATCGACTCGAGCTCGGTGCCGGTAAGCACGTCCACGCCGTCGGCGCGCAGAGCCTCCGCGATGATCGCCGACGCGGCCTCGTCCTCCTTGGGCAGCAGGCGGGCGTTGCGCTGCACGAGGGTCACGTGCGAGCCGAGCCGGGCGAAGGCCTGCGCGAGCTCGCAGCCGATCGCGCCGCCCCCGAGCACGAGGAGCCGCGCGGGCAACGCGTCGAGATCCCACACCGTCTCGCTCGTGAGAGCGTCGACACGGTCGAGACCCTCGATGCCCGGCATGATGGGCGCGGAGCCGGTCGCGATGATCGCCTGACGGAAGCGGATGCGCTCGCCGTTCACTTCCGCCTCGCGGGGGCCGAGAAAGCGCGCCGAGCCGAGCGTGACGCGGGCGCCCACGGCGTGGAGAGCTTCGGGGGAGTCCTCCGGCTCGATCGTGCTGATGGCGGCGTGCACGTGCCGCATCACCGCGGCGAAGTCGACGGCGACCTCGCTCGCCGTCACACCGAGCTCGGCGCTCGAGCGTGCGCGGGTCGCCGCATCGGCGGCGGCGATGAGCGACTTGGAAGGAACGCAGCCGGTCCACAGGCAGTCCCCGCCCATGCGGTCGCGCTCGACGAGCAGTACGTCGGCGCCGAAGCGCGCCGCGGTCTTGGCCGCGACGATTCCCGCTGTGCCTCCCCCGATCACGAGCAGGTCGACAGCGGAGCCGGAGTGAGTCTCAGTCATGGGGCGAGAGTAGCGCCCCGCTCTGCCCCGCGAGTGTGCTCCAGCGAGCACGACACGCTCGTCAGCACCCGCGATTGCTACGCTGACCGATCGTGACCACTCTTCGCACCGGCGACGCTTCCACGGAATACCGGGTACGGCCGCTCGTCGCTGCGGACGCCGCCCGGCTGCAGCCCCTCAACGACGCCGCGGCCCCCGCGGTTCCGATCACGTCTGCGCGCGACTTGACGACTCTCGTCGCCCTCGCCGCTCTCGCACTCGGCGTCGAGCGCGACGACGGAGAGGGCGAGAACGCGCTCGTCGGCTTCGTACTCGCCCTCGCACCGGGTGCCGCCTACGAGAGCGAGAACTACCGTTTCTTCGAGTCGCGCGACGTCGACCACCTCTACGTGGACCGCATCGTCATCGCCGAGTCGGAGCGCGGTCGCGGGCTCGGCGCGATCCTCTACGACGCCGTTTTCGAAGCTGCTCGAGAGCAGGGCCGCGCCGAGGTCACGTGCGAGGTCAACCTCGACCCGCCCAACCCGGGCAGCATGGCGTTCCATCGTCGGCGCGGCTTCCGCGAGCTGGGCAGCCAGCCGACGAAGGGCGGCACCGTGACCGTGGCGCTCCTGAGCGCGCCGCTGTGACGACACCATCGCCGACGCTCGAGTCGGGCGGGGCTCCGCTCTCCGTCTCGATCGTCATCCCCGCGTTCAACGAGGAGCTCACGATCGGGCCGTGCGTGCTCGCCGCGCTCGCGCAGACCGCACCCGCCCACGAGATCATCGTGGTCGACAACCGGTCGACGGATCGCACGGCGGAGATCGTCGCCGAGCTGCAGGCCGAGCATCCGGATGCCCCCCTGCAGTACCTGCGCCAATTCGACGAGCAGGGGCTCGTGCCCACGCGCAATCTCGGCCTCGACGCCGCGACCGGTCAGGTGATCGGCCGCATCGACGCCGACTCGGTGCTCGAGCCGACCTGGGTCGAGGAGGTGCAGAAGGCGTTCGCCGACGAGACCGTGGCGGCGGCCACGGGACCCGTCGTGTACTACGACATGCCGCTGCGACGCTTCGGGCTCAAGGCCGACGACACCCTGCGGCGGGCGATGCTCATGCTCGCGCGGGAATACCACTTCGTGTTCGGCAGCAATATGGCGCTGCGCGACACGGCGTGGCAGCGCATCCGTGGGGAGGTCTGCCGAGACGAGGAGGACCTCTTCCACGAGGACATCGACATCTCGGTGCACCTGCACGACTGCGGTCTGAAGGCGGTCTACGTGCCGACGATGGTCACCGGCATGTCGGCGCGGCGCATCGACGACAGCCCACGCGACTACTACTCGTACGTGGGTCGCTTCGACCGCACCTACACCCACCACCAGGTGCGCAACCGGGCCTTGCGCGTGCCAGCGTGGGTGTTCCTCGCTGTGTATCCGGCGCTCAAGGGCATCCGCTGGGGCCAGAACGAGATCGCGGCGCGCCGTGGGCCTGCCGCACCGCCCTCGCTCGCACCTGTCGGCTAGCTTGCGACCTCGGTCAGGGGGCGGGGCGCTCGCGCGGCAGCCACTCCGCGGCGAGGACCGCCGCTTGCGTGCGGCGCTGCATGCCGAGCTTCGCGAAGATCGCGCTCACGTTGTTCTTCACCGTCTTCTCGGCGAGGAAGAGCCTGGCGCCGATCTCGCGGTTTGACAGGCCCTCGGCGATGAGACCCAGAACGTCCTTCTCGCGCGGTGTCAGCGCATCGAGGGGCGAGGGCCCGTCGACGGACTGCGTGAGGCGCGCGGTGACGCGCTCGGTCACGCCGGGCTCGAGCAGCGACTCACCCGCCGCGACCCGTCGAATCGCGTCGACGAGGGCCGTGGCCCGCAGCTCCTTGAGCAGGTAGCCGTTGGCCCCCGCGAGCACGGCGGCGAGCACGGCCTCGTCGTCGTCGTAGGAGGTGAGGATGAGGCAGCCGATACCGGGGTCGAGCGACTTGACGTCGCGGCACACGTCGATGCCGCTGCCGTCGGGCAGGCGACCATCGAGCACGGCGACGCGGGCGCCCGAGGCGAGGATCGCGTCGGCGGCACCGCGCGCGAGGCCCGCCTCGCCGACGACGGTGATGCCGTCCTCGTGCTCGAGCAGGTCGCTGAGCCCACGACGCACGATCTCGTGGTCGTCGAGCAGGAAGACGGTGACGGGTTCGCTCATCGTGCCTCCCACGGTACCGTCCAGGTCAGCACGGTGCCGTGCGGGTCGGCGCTCCCGATGACGAACTCGCCTGCGCGCTGCCGAGCACGAGCGGCCAGGTTGTCGAGGCCGCTGCGCCGCGAGTGCGGACCGATGCCGACGCCGTCATCGGCCACCGTCACCGTGACGTGTGCGCCACGAACAGCGATCGAGACGGCGACGCTCGAAGCCTGCGCGTGCCGCACGGCGTTGGAGAGGCTCTCGCGCACGACCGCCGCCACTTCATCGCCGAGCTCGGTGTCGACGAGCGTGTCGACGGGGCCCGAGAACTCCAGCCGCGAGTCGAGTTCCTCGCCCTCGAGGGTCTGGCGCACGAGCGTGTTGATGCGGGCGCGCAGGCTGTAATCGCTCGCCCCGGCCGGCGATTCCAGCCGATAGATCGCGTGGCGGATCTGCCGGATGGTCGCGTCGATCGCCTCGACCTGAGCGGCGATGCGGCTGCCGACGGGCGTGCGGGGGTCGCCGACGACGCTCTGCAGCGAGAGCCCGACGGCGAACAGGCTCTGGATCACGTGGTCGTGCAGGTCGCGCGCAATGCGGTCGCGCTCGTCGGCGAGGGCGATGCGCTCCTCATCGCTGCGCGTGCGGGCGAGGTCGCGCGCGATCGCGACGGAGCGCGCGAACCGCGTGATGGTCTCGCGCTCCGCGGTCGTGAAGGGGTGCCCGCGCTCGCCGCGCGCGATGCCGAGGGCGCCCGACTCCCGGTCGGGGCCGCCCTCGAGCGGTACGAGCAGCACGGGCCCGAGCGGGGCGCCCCCGGCGCGACGGTCGAGCTCCTGCCGTGCGTGCGCGAGGGCGTCGCCCGCCGAGCCGCCCGCCGAGTCGACGGCGACGACGACCTCGGCACCGGAGAGCTCTGAGGCCACGTCCGCCACGACGGTGAGGTCGTCGGGGTCGAGCTCGCCGGCGAGCAGGCGCTGGTTGAGGCGCTCGGAGGCGGCGAGCCAGCGCCGGTCATCCCGAGACTGCTCGTAGCGGCGGGAGTTCGCGATCGCCGTTCCCGCCATGGCGGCGAGGGCGGCGATGACCTCTTCATCGACCTCGTCGAAGGGGCCGTCGGCGCGCTCGGTGAGGTAGAGGTTGCCGAAGACGGCGTCGCCGACCGGAATCGGCACGCCGAGGAAGGACCCCATGGGCGGATGATGGGCGGGGAACCCCACCGACCGCGCATCATCCGCCAGCGTGTCGAGACGGATGCTCTGCCCCTCGGTGATGACCGCGCCGAGAATTCCGCGGCCGCTCGGCGGGGGCCCGAGAGCCTCTACCTGCTCGGCCGTGAAGCCGTCGTGCAGAAAGCGCTCCAAGCCGCCGTCGGGGGAGATGACGCCGAGAGCGCCGTACCGGGCTCCGACGAGCTCGCGCGCGACCTCGACGATGCGCTGCAGAGCGGCCGTGAGGTCGAGCTCCTGCGTGACCGATCCCGCGGCGCTCAGCAGCACGGCGAGCCGACGGTGCCCCTCCTCGGGGCTCGCGGCACGATCGAGCACGCGCGTGATGAGCGTCTCGATGTTCGGGCTCGCCGTGACGCCCGACGAGCCGACGGGAGGGGTCGTGCGCGCCGCGCGTTCGGTCACGGGGCCCCGTCGGGGTGGTTCATCGAGTCGGCGACCGCCCGGCGCTCCGCGCCGATCGGCACGGGCGTGATGCGCCCCTCGGGGGCGTCCTTGATGATGAAGGGCCGCAGCGTCACGGGCCGCGGCTCGGCCGCGCGCCGCTTCGCCTGCCGCCCGCGGTAGATCAGGTTGAGCACCTCCACGCCGATCGCGAAGGCGATGGGGCCGTAGATAAGAGCCTTGTCGATGTGCACGTCGAAGCCCTCGGCGATGAGGGTCGCGCCGATGAGGACGAGGAAGGCGAGGGCGAGCATCTTGACGGTGGGGTGCTTGTCGACGAAGTCGCTGATCGCCTTCGCCGTGAAGAGCATGAGCCCGATCGCGATGACGACGGCCGCGATCATGATCCAGAGCTCGTCGACCATGCCGACGGCCGTGATGACGGAGTCGATCGAGAAGACCATGTCGATGAGCAGAATCTGCACGATGACGCCGCCGAACGTCGCGGCCTTGCCTGTACTCGCGTGACCCTCCTCGCCCTCGAGCTTCTCGTGAATCTCGATGACGGCTTTGTAGACAAGGAAGAGCCCGCCGAGGATGAGGATGAGGTCGCGGCCCGAGATGCCCATGCCGAGCACGCTGAACAGGTCGGCGGTCAGGCCGATGATCCAGCTCGCGGCGAAGAGCAGACCGATGCGCATGAGCATTGCGAGGCTCAGCCCGACGATGCGCGCGCGGTTCTGCTGCTCGGCAGGCAGCTTGGCGGCGAGGATCGAGATGAAGACGACGTTGTCGATGCCGAGCACGATCTCCAGCACGAGCAGCGTGGCGAAGGCGATGAGCAGCTCGGGGCTGAAGGCGAGTTCCATGGTCGCGATCCTACTGACTGCGCATAGACTGGGCTCGTACACGGGAGTCCGGTGAACCGGGCTGAGAGGAAGCGCAACTCACGCTTCGACCGTCGAACCTGATCCGGATCATGCCGGCGCAGGGAGGACTACATCTCACATCACCCGTGCCATACCGATTCGCGGGCCGTGCGAGCGTGCCCGCGCAGAGCGAAAGGCACACCATGGTCACTACCGCACCTTCCCCCACCACCCGCCCCAGCATGCGCTGGCGCGTGGTCGACATTGTCGTAGCGAGCGTCTTGGGCGTCGCTGGCGGCCTCGTCTTCACCCTGTGGAACCTCGTCTACTCGCCGCTCACCGCGCCCATCGAGGCCGTGCTGCCGGGTCTGCAGGCGCTCGTCTACGCCGTCTGGTTGTTTCCGGCTGTGCTCGTCGGCCTCATCGTGCGCAAGCCCGGGGCGGCGCTCTACGGCGAGCTCGTAGCAGCCGCCGTCTCGGCGCTGCTCGGCGGGTTCTGGGGTTGGACGGCGCTCGCCTGGGGCCTCGTGCAGGGCCTGGGGGCCGAGATCGTCTTCGCCATTCTGCTCTACCGCGCCTGGGGTCTCGTGCCGGCGATTCTCGCGGGAGTGGGCGCCGGAGCCGGGCTCACCATCATGGACCTCACGTTCTACTACGCCGCCGCCCGCCCCGAGTTCATGGTTGTCTATGCCGTGAGCGCGATGCTCTCGGGCGCCGTCATCGCGGGCCTCGGCAGCTGGCTCATCGTGCGGGGGCTCGCCCGCACGGGGGCCCTCGCGCGCTTCGCGGCCGGTCGCGAGGTCGCTCTGCAGGCAGAGCGCGAGGACGCGTCGGCAGATGAAACCGTGGAGCACCGATCGACCTCGTGACGACCGCCGCCGCCTCCCTCGGGGCGCACGACTGGGGCTGGACCCCCGCGGGCCGCTCGACGCCCGTGCTCGACGGGGTCGAGCTCAGCATCGCTCCTGGAGAGCGGGTGCTGCTGCTCGGCGCTTCGGGCAGCGGCAAGTCGACAGTGCTGCAGGCCTGGGCAGGCGTGCTGGGCGGGTCGGACGAAGGAGATCAGCGCGGCAGCCTGACGGTCGACGACCGCCCGGTGGCCGAATCGCGCGGGCGGGTCGGGCTACTTCTGCAAGATCCGGATGCTCAACTGGTGCTCGCTCGCGCGCGAGACGACGTGGCCTTCGGGCCGGAGAACCTCGGGGTGCCGGCCGCGCAGATCGCCGAGCGCGTCGACTCGGCGCTGCGGGCCGTCGGGCTCGACCTGCCTGCCGACGCCGAGGGCGCCCGGCTCTCGGGCGGGCAGCGTCAACGGCTCGCCCTCGCCGGAGTACTCGCGCTCGAGCCCGCAGCCCTGCTGCTCGACGAACCGACCGCGCAGCTCGACCCCGCCGGCGTCGTCGACGTGGCGCGCGCCGTCGACGGGCTCGTGCGCGAGCGCGGCCTCACGCTGGTGGTCGTGGAGCACCGCGTCGAGGTGTGGGCCGCGCTCGTCGACCGCGTCGTCGTGCTCGACGGTGGCCGGGTCGTGGCCGACGGGCCCGTCGACGAGGTGTTGGCCGCGCAAGGTGCAGAACTCTCGGCGCGCGGCGTCTGGGTTCCCGGGCGCGAGCCTGAGCATCCAGCCGCCGCCTCGGCACTGCGGGGTGATGTGCTCGTGGAAGCAGCCGGGCTCGACGTGCAACCGGCCGGGGGCGAGCCGATTCCGCTCGGACTCGATCTCGAGGTGCGCGCCGGCGAGATCGTCGCGCTCACCGGGCCGAACGGCAGCGGCAAGAGCACGCTGTTGCTCACCCTCGCGGGGCTCCTGCCACCCGCTGCCGGGTCGATCGAGGCGCTCGCGGCTGGCGCACCCGAGCGCTGGAGCTCGGCCGACCTCGCGGCGCGCTTCGGCGTCGTGTTCCAGAACCCCGAGCATCAGTTCGTCGCGGGCACGGTTCGCGACGAGCTCGCCGTGGGGCCCGTCGCGCGCGAGCGGGGTGACGGTCTGCTCGAGCGGCTCGGGCTGCGGCGGCTCGGGGGAGTGAGCCCGTTCTCGCTCAGCGGTGGCGAGCAACGCCGGCTCTCGGTGGGCACCGCCCTTGCGGCGGCCCCGCCCGTGCTGCTGCTCGACGAGCCCACGTTCGGGCAGGACTCGCGAACGTGGGCCGAGCTCGCCGCCCTGCTCGCCGAGCACCGCGACGCCGGCGGTGCTGTCGTCATGGCGACGCACGACCGCGCCCTCGTCGAGGCGCTGGGCACACGCGAGGTCGCCCTGCCCGCCCCGGGCGCCCCCGAGCTCGTGTCTGCCAGACCGACACAACTCGCCAACACGCCGCAGCCGAACCCCGACACGCCGAGCCACGCATCGACAGTGTCGGTCTCGCAGACACCGTCTCGATCGGCGACGCTCGGCGAGCGGCTCAACCCGGTCGCGTCGATCGCGGCCTCGCTCGTGCCCGCCCTGCTGCTCGTCACGACGATCGACGTCGTGTCGGCCGCGGTCGCGCTCGGGCTGCAGCTGTTGCTGATACCCCTGCTGGGCATCCCGGCCCGACTGCTCCTGCGCCGCATCGCGCCCATCCTCATCGCGGCTCCGTTCGCCGCCCTCACGATCGTCTTCTACGGCCAGCCGAGCGGCACGGTCTACGCCGAGTTCTGGCTCGTGAGCATCAGCGACGGCTCTCTCGAGCTCGCGCTCGCCACCCTGCTGCGCATTCTCGCTATCGCTGTACCCGCGATCGCTCTGTTCTCGCGGCCCGATGCGACGCGGCTGGGGGATGCTCTCGGCCAGAACCTCCGCCTGCCCAGTCGCTTCGTGCTCGGGGGAGTCGCGGCCCTGCGACTGCTGACCGTGCTGCGCGACGACGCGCGGCTGCTCGAGCGGGCGCGCCGCGCGCGCGGCCTCGGCGATCACGGCCGGGTGCGGCGTGCCGCGAGTCTGGTGTTCGCGCTGCTCGTGCTGTCGATACGCCGCGGGTCGGCGCTCGCGATCGGCATGGAGGCGCGAGGGTTCGGAGCTCCGGGGCCGCGCACGTGGATTCGGCCGTCGCCGTGGCGAGCATCCGACACGGCTGTCGTTGCGACCGCCGTGCTCGTCTCGGCTGCTGCGGTAACGACGGCGGTGCTGGTCGGAACGTTCAACCCCGTGATCGGAGTGGTCGGTGGTTAGAGATCGCATCACCCTCATCGACGGGCGGTCGGGCTCGGGCAAGACAACCTTCGCGACCGAGCTCGCGCGGTCGACCGGCGCGCAGCTGCTGAGCCTCGACGACGTCTACCCGGGCTGGGACGGCCTTGAGGCTGCGGAAGCGCATGTGCTCCACCATGTGCTGCGGGCGATCGCGGAGGGGCGACCGCCCCGCTGGCGGTCGTGGAACTGGCCGGATGCCCGCCCCGGCACCTGGCACGACCTCGACCCGCAGCGACCCCTCGTGATCGAGGGCTGCGGGGCGATCAGCCCGACCGCGCGTGCCCTCGCCGATCACGCCCTCTGGATCGAGCTGACCGACGACGTCGAGCGGCGGCGCCGCGCGATCGCGCGGGACGGCGAGGTCTTCGCCCGCAACTGGCAGCGCTGGGCGCGGCAGGAGGAGTGGCACGCCTACCGGCACGACCCGCGCGGCACCGCCGACGAGGTCGTGCCGGGCTGAGCGAGGCCGGGCTGACCCGGGTGCCCGTGCTCGTCGCGTTCAGCCCGTCCAGCGACCGATGACGGTCGCGGGGTCGGCGAAGCGCCAGGCGACGCCCGGTTGCGCGATCGTGCCGCCGGCGACGAGGTTCGAGACCTGCTCGCCGTCGGGCGACGAGACGACGAGCTGCCCGATGGTCGTGCCCTCGAGCACGGTCTGGCGCGCGGGAATGTTCAGGCGCACCTCGATCGTGCTGCCGTCGAATTGAGTGACCGCGACCGCGTCGCGGGCGAGGATGCTCGTGCTCTGGCCCCACGCCGACCGCAGCTCGCCGACCGTCGCGCCGGCCTCCACGAGGGTGGTGGGGGCGACGACGTCGGCGAGGGAGGCGATGAGCGCCCGTACCGCGACCTCGGCCTGGGCGTACCCCGGCTGGCCGAGCAGCGCGAGAGCGACGGGAGTGGCCGACTCGCTCCCCGCGCCGGCGGCCACGACGGGCACGGCCAGGAGCAGTACGACTCCGGCCGCATCCGTATAGGTGCGCGTGAGGCCGATCGCGCCGGTGTCGACCACGTACGCGGCCTCATCGCCCCACGAGGCCCCCGAGGTCGCGGTGCGCGGCCGGTCGGTCATGAGCTCGCCGAGCACCGGGTGGGCGAGCGTGAGCTGCGCGAGTCGCGCGAGGTCGCCCGCGGTCGAGATGTTGCCCGAGTCCAGGCCCGTCGCGTCGACGACCGCGGTGTCGGCGAGCCCGACCGAGTCGAGCCACGACGAGGCCGCTGCGGTATAGGCGTCGAGGCCGCCGAAGACCTCGAGCATGAGTAACTCGGCGATGTTGTTGCCCGAGCCGATGACGGTCGCCGCGAGCAGATCGCGGCGCGTCCAGACCTGACCCTGCTGTACAGGCACGGTGCGCGCCCTCGCCGTCGTGAGCTCTCGGTAGCGGGATGCTGTCGCCGCATCGATCTGAACGGTCTCGCCCGTGCGCCCCACCTCGAGGGGCTCTGCGTCGAGGGCGACGTGCGCGAGCACGAGCTTGGCGACGCCCGCCATGGGGCGGGGCTCCTCTTCGCCGGCGAGAACCGGCTCGCCCGAGGGCAGGGCAACGGCTGTCGCCCCGGCATCAGGCAGTACGAGCTCGTCGAGCGAGGCGCCCACAGCGCTCGTGTCGAGCTCGCGCGGCTGCACCTCGAGTGCGGGCAGCGGGCTCAGGAGCGCCGCCGCGGCGTACGCCGCGGCGGCGACGATCACGAGGGCGACGACGCCGCTCACGACTGCCCGCGCGCGGCGCGCACCCCGGCTCACGCCCACCCCAGTCGGTGCAGCTCGTCGTCGTCGATACCGTAGAAGTGGGCGATCTCGTGCACGAGCGTGATGTGGATCTGCTCCTGCAGCTCCTCGAGGTCGCCCTCGGCGGCGGCGAGCAGCGGCTCGCGGTAAAGGATGATGCGGTCGGGCAGCTCGCCGAAGCCGTACTGGCCGCGGTCGGTGAGGGCGACCCCCTCGTAGAGGCCCAGCAGGTCGAGGGAGCCGTCCTCGGGCCTCGCCTCGGTCACGAAGACGACATTGTCGAGCCCCTCGACCATCTCGTCGGGCAGCGCATCGAGCTCCTCCACGACGAGCCGCTCGAACGCGGCCTCGTCGAGGTCTAGTTCTGCAGGCTCACTCGTCACCGTCGGCACCGCCATCGCCCGGCTCGAACACGCGCACGAGGTCGTCCTGAATCCACGCGAGCCAGTCGTACAGCTCTCGCAGCCCCGGTTCCGCCGTCGTGCCCTCGTCACCGTCGACGACGATGCCGATGCGGTCGGCGATGACGAGCCGCAGGTCGCCGACAGCGCGCACCCAGTCGAGAGCGTCACTCGGCTCGAGCGTGATCGTCGTCGGCTCTGAGGCGATGGCGGGCGCCGCGAGCGCGCGGCTCAGGGTCGCGGCATGCGCTACCTTGCGCTCGACGAGGCCGCGTCGGCTCAAGCGGCGCCACTCCTCGGCAGCCTCGGGGTCTTCGCGATAGGCATCGGGCAGCAGGCGACGCACGGCGCCGTCGGCGAGGGCATCCGGTTCGAGGCTGTCGGCGAGCAGCGACTGCAGCTGACGGCTCAGCGAGAGCAGAATGCGCGCCTCCTCCGGTTCGAGGATGGCCTGCCAGCCAGCCTCCGTCGCCTGGAAGCCCCTCATCGGGGAGCCTTCTCGACGGTCGCCCACAGTCCGTACTCGTGCATCGCCTCGACGTGGCGCTCCATCGCCTCGCGATTGCCCTCCGCGACCGTTGCGCGACCGTCGTGGTGCACGGCGAGCATCGCGCGCTCAGCGTCCTCTCGCGTCATGCCGAAGTGGCGGCGGAACACCCACGAGACGTAGCTCATGAGGTTCACCGGGTCGTTCCAGATGACCGTCGACCACGGCACCTGCGAGGCGTGCAGGGTCTGCTCGTCGAGCCTCTCGGCCACGGACGAGGAGGTGCCGGCGGGGGGAGTCACGCTCCTAGTGTCGCGCAGCCGACTGAACATGCGGGGAGGACGCGGGGGCGGAGCGGCACGAAGCTACTCCAGAAAAGGCGAATCGGGCCCGGGAAGAACCCGAGCCCGATCAGCCAGTGGGGTGAGTAACGGGGCTTGAACCCGCGGCCTCCTCGACCACAACGAGGCGCTCTACCAGCTGAGCTATACCCACCGTGTCACCGTGCTCGCGCACGCTGCCGCCCCAGTGTATTACAGCCGGGGCTCCCACTTCTGCACGATGTCGGCCGCGACCGCCTGAGCGTCGTCAGAGCTGGGCCCCGGCTCGGCGACGAACCCCGCCCTGCGGTAGTAGTCGAGTTCGCGAATCGACTCGAGAATGTCGGCCATGGCCCGGTGCCCGCCGTCCTTCGCGGGCGCGTTGAAGTAGATGCGGGGGAACCACCGACGCACGAGCTCCTTGATGGAGGAGACGTCGACGCTGCGGTAGTGCAGGTGCGCGTCGACCTGCGGCAGCGAGCGCGCGATGAACGCTCGGTCGGTGCCGATCGTGTTGCCCGCGAGGGGAGACTGCCCAGCGGTCGGAACGTGCTCGGTGAGGTAAGCCATGATCTGCGCCTGAGCATCCTCGAGCGGCACGCCCTGCGGCAGCTCGTCGAGCAGGCCGCTTGAGGCGTGCATCTCGCGCACGAAGTCGCTCATGTTCGCCATACCCCGCTCGGTGGGCGCGATGACGATCGAGAAGCCGTCGTGCACGGGCTCCAGGTCGTAGTTCGTGATGACCACGGCGACCTCGATGAGGTCGTCCAACGCGAGGTCGAGACCCGTCATCTCGCAGTCGATCCAGACGAGACGATCAGTAGCGGCACTCACTCCGGCAGTCTAGCCGCCGGCCGCCGACGCTCGAGGGCGACCGCCCAGCTCGACGAAGGGCAGCCCCAGCACGTGCACGGCCCGCGTGCCCAGCTGGCGGTGGCCCTCCTCGCCGAGATGCACGCGATCACCCGAGCCAAGGGGGCGCAAGCGCGCATCGCGCAACGACCAGGCGTCGACGACCGAGGCGTCGTGCGTGCGGGCGATCGACCACAGCTCTGCTGTGAACTCGGCCGTGCGCACCCGCCGCCGTCGCGGCACGATCGCGGTCGGCGGGTTGAGGCACGTCGCGAGCACGACGTCGACGCCGGCCGCGGTGAGCGTGCGCACGCCCGACTCCAGACGGCGGGCGAGCGAGGCGGGGCGTGCGGAGCCGTCGAGCAGCTCCGAGGTGCCGATGAGGATCGTCACGAGGTCGGCGCCCGCCTCGAGCGCCCGCGGCACCTGGTCGTGCACGAGCTGCTCGACGGTCGCGCCGGGGCTCGCGAGCGAGCATCCTTGGGCCGCCTCCCCGCGCAGTCGGGCCACGCTCTCGACCGCGAGAGCGACCCGATCCGTCCACGACCAGGTCGGCGAATCGAAGGTGAGGTCGCTCGCGTCGCGGCGCATCATGCTCACCGAGTCGCCGAGCGCGCGATAATTCCCCCACCGTGCCATTGCAGGAGTCTCGCCCGACTCGGTGAACACGCGGCGACGCGCGCGCGGCCGTGGGGCAGACGTCACGCAGAATTCACCCGGCGTTGGCCGGAACGCGAAGGTCCGGCCGTTCGCGTCGCGCGCGGCGATCAGGGGGCACGGATGCTCCGCCTCTAGGCTTCACGCATGCGCCTCGAGCTCTACACCTCAGCCTTCTGCGAGCCCTGCCACCGGGCCCGTGAGGTCGTCGCCGAGGCCGCGCGGCTCGTGCCGAGCCTGCAGTGGGACGAGCTCGACGTGGCCCACCACCTCGAGCGCGCCGAAGCGCGCGGTGTCACCCGCACCCCCACCGTCGTTGTCCTCGACGACGGGGGTGCCGTCGTCGTTCAGGCCGAGGGCGTTCCCCCGCTGCCGCGGCTGCTCGCCGCGCTCGCCTCCGCCGCCGACTGAGGTGCGTTCCCGGCCTCCTGGTCGGGCTCGTCGCCACGCGCCACTGCCGCGGTCGCCGGCTCCGAGGTCGCGGGCCTCGCGACGCGCTCGACGAACCACGAGGCGAACGTCGCCGTCACCGAGCCCAGCAGCGCGATGCCCGCCACCATGAGCCCCGCGGCCACCAGCCGCCCCGCCGTGGTCACCGGGAACAGGTCGCCGTAGCCGACCGTCGTGATCGTCACGAACGCCCACCAGATGGCGTCGCCGAACGACGTGATGAGCGCCCCGGGAGCATCCTGCTCCACATCGAGGATCGCGACCGACGCGATGAGGATGAGCATGCTCGACGCCGTCACCAAGTACATCGTCACCTGGCCGCGGAACGCGCTCGCCTTGCTCAGCAGCCCCACGAGGCTCACGAGGCGAATCAGGTACAACGGGCGGAAGAACGGCAGTATCACGATCGCCAGCAGATGCAGGTGCCGCACGAACCACTGCAGCCGGTTCGTCGTCAGCACGAGACGCATCATGTAGTCGACGACGAACATCGCCCAGATGATCACGAGGACCACCTCGATCGTGATCTCCAGCGCGGCAGGAGGTTCGCCGATCACGAGCCAGGCGTAGATGCCGAAGAAGACGAGTGCGGCGGCCGCGAGAGGCCACTCCGAGACGCGGGTCCAGTGTGCGTAGGTCATGAGTCGAGGCTACGGAATCGGTTCGCGGCTCCGCCAGAGGCACTGCCCGACCGGTATCCTGGGGGAGCTGGATGCCCCCGTAGCTCAGCGGATAGAGCAGGAGCCTTCTAATCTCTTGGTCGCAGGTTCGACTCCTGCCGGGGGCGCGTAGAGCAGATCTCGCGGTGCCTTCTCATCTCTTGGTCGCAGGTTCGACTCCTGCCGGGGGCGCGTAGAGCAGATCTCGCGGTGCCTTCTCATCTCTTGGTCGCAGGTTCGACTCCTGCCGGGGGCGCGTAGAGCAGATCTCGCGGTAGCGTCGCGGGGTGCGATCACGACACGAGAGACTCGACGCGGTGTGCGAGAGACTCGACCGCGACCCGCGTGTCAGCGAGCTGAAGCTGCGCGTCGCCGACCGCTCAGGAACACTCGACTACGGCTGGGCAGCGCCCGGTTCACGCGCGAAGAACGCGATTGCCAGCAGCACCAAGACCTTCGCCGCGGTGCTCGTGCTGCGTCGGATCGCCGCAGGGGATCTGACGCTCGAGCAGCCTCTCGTGAGCATCCTGCCCCGTACCGACCTGGAGGATCTCAACCGCTTCGGAGGCCGCGACCATGCTGAGGACATCACCGTTCGCGATGTGCTGGCCCACACCTCAGGCATTCCCAACTACTACGCGGCGAAGGCGCTCGACCCGCGCAGCGATATCGCGGCGGTCACCGCGGCAGACCCGGGGTGGAGCTTCGACGAGACGCTCGAGATCGCGCGCGGCATGAACGCACCCTTCGCGCCGCACAGCGGTCGCGCCCAGTACAGCTTCACGAACTACCAACTGGTCGGCCGGCTCATCGAGACGATCGCGGGATGCCCGCTCGAGGTCGCGCTGCGTCGCGAGCTGCTCGACCCTCTCGGCGTGACCGACACGGCGCTCCTGACGCCGTCATCGCTCGAGCTCTTCGACGCCGCCTCGCCGCTGCTGCACGGCTCCCAGCCCTACCGGGGAGCCCGACGCCTCGCCTCCCTCGGGGCTGAGGGTGCGCTCGTCTCGACGACGGCCGACACGATGCGATTCCTCCGCGCGGTGTTCGAGGGCGAGATCCTCGACCCGCGCATGCTCTCTCTCGCGACTGCCGACCGTCTGCCCCTGTTCCCCCGCGTGACGTAGGGGTGGGCATGATGGCACTCAGTCTGCCGCGCCTCCTCACCCGGCTTCCGCGGCCGGGGGTGCTGCTCGGTCACGCGGGCATGACAGGGCACGTGATGTTCGCGGAACCGGTGAGCGGTCTCTACGCCGTCGGGACGATCAACCAGCTCGCGGCGCCGCGCCTGTCGTTCCGGCTGCTCGTGGCGGCGCTGCGAGCTGCGCACGCGTCGTAGCTCAGTCCAGCCCCAGTCGGCGTCGGAACTCTGCGGTGAGGCGCGTCCGCTCGACTTTGCCCATGCGGTTGCGAGGGATCACCGAGACCTGGCCGAACACCGTCGGGTGCTTGCCGGGCAGTCGCTGGCGCAGCAGGCGGTCTAGCGCTCGCAGATCACAGCTCGCCTCGGCGACGATCGCGAGCCCGAGCTCGGGAACGCCCGGCACCTGCTCGATGAGGAACGTTCCGGCATCGATCACGCCGGGAAACCCGTCGACGGCGGCATCCACGGCGGCCGGGTCGACCTTCACACCGCCGACGTTGACGATCTCAGCGGTACGGCCGTGAAGGACGAGTGCGCCCTCGCTCGTGAGGTGACCCTGATCGCCGGGCGAGAACCAGCCAGCGCGGAAGGAGCCGTCAGAATCGTCTCCCGCGTAGCCGCTCGCGAGTCCCTGTCCGCGGTAGCGGATGTCGCCCTCCTCGCCCGGGGGGAGAGTCGCGCCGTGCTCGTCGACGATCTCGAGGTCGATGCCGCTGATCGCGGTGCCCACGTCGGCGGGATCCCCTCCCGAGTGCAGCATGCGCGTGGCGACGCCGCCACCCTCGGTCGACCCGTAGACGCCGCGGACGGGTACGGCGAGTTGCGACGCGATCGTCTCGAGCAGGGTGGGGGTCGCGGCGCCTCCGGCCGTGCGCACTTCGCGGAGGTCGGGAAGCGAGTGATCGCGTTCGCGCAGCAAGCGCAGAGTCTGGCCGATCTGCACGGGCGAGCCGCAGAGCACCTGAACGGAGACCCCGGCGGTCGCCCGGGCGAACCGTGCGTCGGCCGGGTCCACGGTGATGTACGGGGTGCCGTGCTGCAGCGCCGCGAGCGCCGTATGGAAGCCTCCGGTCGTCGACAACGACATGAGGTTGACCTCGGGCCGCGCGTCGGTCCAGTAGTCGGGCAGGTGCTTGAGTCGGTGCTCGACGGCGCGCACCGAGAGCTCAGCCGCTCGCGGATTGCCGGTCGTGCCGCTCGTGAGGATGACACGGCAGATGCTGTCGGCGCGCGGATAGAGCACGATCGGCACACCCTGCGTCTCGTCCGCCTCGGCGATCACCTGCTCGATCCACAGCCCGTCCACCGTGATTACGGTGGCGGCGTGCACCACGCGGCTCCCGGGTCGGGAGAGAAGCACATCCGGGATCATGCTCACGGCGGAACCCGTCCCGGTGAGCGAGACGGTCCGCGTGGCGATGCGCAGGAGCGCCAGGGTGACGATCCAGTCGTCGGCCGGGTTGAGGTCTGTCGCGACCAGTTGGCGCGGCACGACACCGAGGTCGCGAAGCCGGCCTGCGACAGCCGCAACGGCCCGGTCGAGCTCGGCGAAGCTCCACCGGGTATCGACGCCGATGAGCGCAGGCGCATCCGGCCTCTCAGCTGCCTGCTGCGTGAGGAACCGCAGAGGTGCGAACATTTCGGCTCTCCGGTTGATGAGGTCGTGAAAAGTTATCGGATCAACTGTAGGGTGTGGAGCACGCCCGGGCGCGCTTCTCCCTATGCGCGCGTGACGACATTCCTTTGAGGAGCCCCCGCCGTGCCCGAGAATGCCCCTGAGACCGTGGCAGTGCCCCCCGCCTTCCGCCGTCGGCGCGTCACGCGCACGGCCGCCGCGATCGCCTCGAGCGGTCTCGTCGTGGGGCTGGGCTCTGTCGGGGTGACACCCGCGATCGCCGCGACCGCCGACGATTGCGATACCGGCAACACGGTCACCGCGCCGGGTGACGACGCGGCCGACATTCAGGTGCTGCTGGATGCCGACACCGCGATCGTCTGCCTCGCAGGTGCCTTCACGCTCTCGACGCCCCTCACGTTCGACCACGAACTGACTCTCTTTGGTCTCGCGGGCGCGCAGTTGGATGGCGACAACGCCACCCAGATCCTCGCCGGGTCGGCTGGAGCCGACCTTGTCCTGCAGAACCTCGCTGTCCTGAACGGCAGCGGCGTCGACGGCGGTGCCGTGTACGTGGAGGGCGACATCGAGGTCTACGACTCTCGCTTCGAGGGCAACGTCGCTTCCGACGACGGTGGGGCGATCTACCACGACGGCTCAGGCTTCGCGATCATCGAGGGCTCGACCTTCACCGACAACAGCGCCGACGACTTTGGCGGCGCGATCTACGGCGAGGACGTCATCGCTGTCGGCTCGACGTTCAGCGACAACAGTGCCTTCTTCGGCGGTGCGCTCTACGCTGCCGGCTCGGCGCAGTTCGAGTCGACTTTCGTCGGCAACGATGCGTTCGTCGGTGGAGCGGTTGTCGCGCAGGACTACAGCGCGTCTCTCGGGTCGACGTTCGTCGGGAACACTGCGGAGGAGGACGGCGGCGCGATCTCGAGCTACGGACTCGCCTACGTGCTCAACTCGACGTTCGTGGAGAACTCGGCGGCTGGCATCGGCGGGGCGATCACCTCCGCGTACGCGCAGATCGGCCTCTCGACCTTCCTCGACAACGAAGCGAACACGTCGGATGAGGGCGAACGTGGTGACGCCGTCCTCGTCTATGAGGACGACATCGACTCCAGCTTCATCGTGGGGAATATCTTCGCCGGTTCGCGGTCGTTCCCGCAGCTGGGCGCTATCGAGGACGGAACGTGGGAAGACCGGGGCGGCAACGTCTTCAGCACATCGCAGGCGACGGAGGTCGCGATCGGCACCGCGGCCTCGTCGACGCTCTTCGGCCAGTCGGTCGCGCAGATCTTCGGCCCAGGAGCATCGCTCGCCGCCAACGGCGGCGCGACTGACACCGTCCTCTTGATTCCCGGAAGCCCGGCAGTGGACATCGTGCCCGACGAGGACTTCCTCGATGTGACGTCAGCGGAGGTGGCCTCGGTCTTCTCGGCCGTCGACGCGGCGGCTGGTTTCTCGCCGGTCTCCGACACTCCCGACGAGGACCAGCGCGGCGAGCCGCGCGATGGCCTCCGAGACGCGGGTGCCGTCGAGTTGCAGGCAGACGAGCTGGGCAGCGAGCTCGCGGCCACCGGTGTGTCGAACGCGACGACGGTCGGGTGGCTCGGCGCCGCGTTCGTGGCCCTCGGCTCGCTCGTTCTCCTCGTGCGCGGTCGGCGCAGCACCGTCTGAATCGTTCGGATGACCCGCCTGCTGCGGGCGCGGCACGGAGCCGTCGTGACGGTGCCGTGCGGGCGATCGCGGCCAGGCGGCTCGCTCGCGCTCTAGTCGTGGTCGGTCGAGTCGATGCGCTCGCGCACGACCGACGCGGCCATCGGGCGCGGGGCGTCCTCCGCGTCGTCGACGATCGCGGGGCTCGCTGCCGTGCGGGTGCTCGGCGGGGGCGCCGCCGCGAGGGCCGCCGCCAGGGCCGGGTCGCGCACGGGGCCCGTCGTGGCGGGCGGTTCGGGCAACACCGACGCAGAGGGCGGGGTCGTCAAGGGCGAGGGTTCCGGCGCTGCCTCGGCAGAAGAAGAGGCAGAGGCAGAAGCATAGGCAGAAGCGGGGACAGAGGGCGCCTCCGCGGGCGGTTCGGCGGTCTCGTCGGTTTCGTAGCGCCACCGCTCGAGGTCGGCGCCGAAGAGCTTCTTGGCCGCGCGCGGCTTCTGCGACCAGGCGATGAGCGCATCCCGGTAGTCGCCGAGGGTCTGCTGCGCTTGGAAGCGGAAGCCCGAGGAGTGCCCCTTCATCGACTCGAGCTGGTGGGTCGCCCAGTTCGCGGCGAGAGCAGCGCCGGGTATGGGCAGGAGGCGCAGGCGCGTCTCGGCCTCTGAGATGAGTTCGTCGACGTGTCGGCGCTCCGTGTCGCTGTGGTCGTGCCACGCGGCGGCGGTGCGCCCGGCGAGCACGAACGCTCCGACGGCGCTGGTGAGAGCATCCCGATCATGGTGCTTCAGCAGCCGCTTCGTGGAGCCGCGCGCGATGAGCGCCGCGATCACCCCGGCCACCAGAATCGCCAGCCCCGGGATGATCGCCCCCGTGAGCACGCGCCAGCCCTCGTCTGAGGCCCACCATTGGACGACGTCGTTCCCCCATGTCATGCCCTGCACTGTACCCCCGAACGGGGGTCGTGGCGAGCCCCGAGCTGACGAAAGATCAGCGAGGGGATACGTCGACGGTCGTGATCGGCCCCGTATTGAGGGCCAGATCGGCGTCGACGACCGTCTTCGTGCTGCGGGCCGTCTGAGCGAGGATGATCCCCGCGAGCACGACCGCGGCGCCGACGATCTGCACGAGCCCGAGGGTCTCGCCGAGCCACAGCCATGCGACGGCGAAGGCGAAGACCACTTCGGAGGAGGCGACGATGCCCGCCGCTGTCGCCGTCAGGTACCGCAGCGAGGCGAGGCTCAGCATGAAGGGGGCGAACGACCCGAGCGCGACGTTCCAGGCGAGCGGCAGCCACATCGGTACGAGAAGCTCCGCACCCTGGCCGCCGAGGTCCACGGGAGCCGTGAACACCGTCGGGTCGAGCTGCCACCAGCCGCTCACGAACGCCCAGAAGATCGCGGCGAACGACATCGTCCAGAACGAAACGGCGAGCGGCGAGGTGCGCACGACCTGCTTCTCGCCCACGAGGAAGTAGGTGGCGAGGCAGATCGCGGCCGCGAGGCCGAAGAGCACGCCGAGCGCGTTGAGCGTGCTCGCCCACACCTGGGCGACCACGGCAAGCCCCACGAGCACCAGGCCGATCGCGGCCCACAGCCGCGCCTTGACCTTCTCATGGAAGAAGAAGAACGCCACGAGGGCGACGAGGAGCACCGCCAGGTACTCGAGCAGCAGAGCGATGCCGACCGGCAGCAGCTGCACGGCGGCTGCGTAGGTTCCCTGCAGGAAGGCGACCCCGACGACGCCCAGGACGATCATGATCGGCCACTGCCGGCGCGGCATGCGGAAGGCGCGACGGTCGATCGCGAGCAGCACAGCGCCGGCGATGAGCGCGGCGCCCACGAGGCGGAACTGCGTCACCTGCGCGGGGGTGAGACCCGCCTCCATGATGAGCTTCGTGACGCTGCCGTTCGCGCCGAACAGCACTGCCGCGAGCAGCGCGTAGACGTATCCCACCGTCGGGCTACCGGGTACCGGTGCCGTGCACGGCGTGCGGCTCGATCGCCGCGATCTCGTCGTCGCTCAGCGCCGCGCCGCGGAGGGCGTCGAGGCTGTCGTCGAGCTGGCGCACGCTGCTCGCGCCGATGAGCGCGCTTGTCACCTGGGGATGCCGCAGCACCCACAACAGCGACATCTGCGCGAGCGACTGGCCGCGGCCCTCCGCGATGGCGTGGAGGGCCCGTGCACGCTCGAGATACGTGTCGTCGATGGTGTCGCTCGAGATCCAGCGACCCTCGGCGGCACGCGAGTCGGCGGGAATGCCGTCGAGGTATCGGTTGGTGAGCAGGCCCTGCGCGAGGGGGGAGAACACGATGCTGCCCAGTTCGAGGTCGGCCAGAGCATCCAGGAGCCCGTCCTCCATGCGCCGGTCGAACATGTTGTAGCGGGGCTGATGGATGAGGAGCGGGATGCCGAGCTCGCCGAGAATGCGGTGCGCCTCGCGCGTCTGATCAGCGTCGTAGTTCGAGATGCCGACGTAGAGCGCCTTGCCGCTCGTGACCGCGGTGGCGAGCGCCCCCATGGTCTCCTCGAGCGGGGTGTCAGGGTCGGGGCGGTGCGAGTAGAAGATGTCCACATGGTCGAGTCCGAGGCGGCTGAGGCTCGCGTCGAGGGAGTTCAGCAGGTACTTGCGCGAGCCCCACTCGCCGTAGGGCCCCTCCCACATGAAGTAGCCGGCCTTCGACGAGATGACGAGCTCGTCGCGGTACGGCAGGAAATCCTCTGCGAGGATGCGGCCGAAGTTGCTCTCGGCGCTGCCGGCGGGCGGGCCGTAGTTGTTGGCGAGGTCGAAGTGCGTCACGCCGCGGTCGAAGGCGCGGCGCAGGATCGCGCGCTGCGTCTCGATCGGCTTGTCGTCGCCGAAGTTGTTCCACAGCCCCAGCGAGATGCGCGGAAGCTTCAGGCCGCTGCGCCCGACGCGGGCGTACTCGAGCTGGTCGTAGCGGTCATCGGCGGCGGCGTACGGCGTGTGTTCGGTGGGCATGCGTCCAGCGTACGACCGGGGAGCGCTCGGCCCGTGCACGGGCGACGGTCGTACACTCGCTCCATGCGCACATTCCACCTCGCCGGAGGCTGCTTCTGGTGCCTCGACGCCGTCTACCGCACGATCGAGGGCGTCTCCGACGTCGTCTCGGGCTACACGGGCGGTCACGTCGAGAACCCCACCTACGAACTCGTCTGCACGGGCTCGACGGGGCACGCCGAGGCTGTTGCCGTGACCTTCGACCCCGATGTCGTGCCCGCCGACGTCATCCTCGACATCTTCTTCACGCTCCACGACCCTCGCCAGTTGAACCGGCAGGGCAACGATGTGGGCACGCAGTACCGCTCGGCGATGTTCTACGGTGATGAGGAGCAGAAGGTGCTGTTCGAGGCGGCCCGCGACCGCGCATCCGAGATCTGGGATGGCGGCATCGTGACGGAGATCTCGCCGCTCGGCCGCTACATCATCGCCGAGGACTACCACCAGGACTTCTTCGCGAAGAACCCCGGCCAGGGGTACTGCCTCGCGGTCGCCCTGCCGAAGGTCAACAAGGTGCGCAAGGCCTACGCGCCGTACGTGAAGGCGCGCTGAGAGACTCCTCGGCGCCCTCGACAGGCGCCCGCCTTCAGGCGTATTTTCGTATCTCGCACCACGAGGCGTCCATCGACCGAAGGGAGCGCACCATGAGCACACCGATCGAGATCGACCAGACGTGGGCCGCGCACGGCCCCGCGGGAGCCGTCGGCTCCGTTCAGCGCAGCGGTGACGATTTCTACGTGTCACTGCCCGGTGAGGATGCCCGGCGCGGGCCGTACGAATCGCTCGACGTCGCCAAGCGCGCGCTGCACGCCGCGCTGGGGCCGGGTGCTGAGCGACCCGACTTCACGGAGCACTAGGCGACACGCTCGCGCAGCATCACGCGGTGCCGTCGAGGGCGAGCCGCACCGCGCCGAGCAGGGTCGGCACCGTGTACGGCTTGGCGAGGAATGCGGTGATGCCGCTCGTGGCGCTCGGCATGAGCTCGGCGCCTGCGGCGAGTCCGCTCGCGGCGAGCACGGGGATGTCGTGGGGTGACGCGGCGATATGCGCGGCGAGGGAGGCCCCGTCGAATCCCGGCATCATCATGTCGGTCAAGACCAGATCGATGCGGTGACCGTCGTCGCGGAGGATGCGCAGCGCCTCGTGCCCGTCGTTCGTGGTCAGCACGCGGTAGTCGTGGGCCTGCAGCGCCTCCGCCGTGGTGGCCAGGATGAGGGGCTCGTCGTCGACGACGAGGATCGTCTCACCGTGGCCCGGCACGGCATCATCATCGCGCTCCGCTGAGGCGGGGGCGAGCTCGGCCGCGGGGAGGACGATATCGAATCGCGTACCCCTCCCTGGCTCGGTGCGCACGGATATTCGGCCGTCGTGGCTCTCGATGATCGCGGCGGAGGTCGGCAGGCCCAACCCCGTGCCTTCGCCGAGTGGCTTGGTGGTGAAGAAGGGCTCCCACAGCCGCTCGACGATCTCGGGAGTCATGCCGACGCCGCTATCGATGATGGAGAGCGCCACGTGGTCCTTCTCCAGCACCGCGTGCGGCAGGGGGTCATGCTCGGGCGGCTCGTGCGGCGAGCCGCTGTGCGTGGCGAGCGTCAAGGTGCCGCCGTCGGGCATGGCGTCGCGGGCGTTGAGGATGAGGTTCTGCACCACCTGCATGAGGTGGGTGGTGCTGCCGAGCGTGCCGTGGCGCGCCTCGTGCCGCACGAGTATGTCGACCGAGTCCGGCAGGGTGTCGCGCGCGAATCGGTGCGCCTCGGCGAGCAGATCGGCGAGGTCGATGGGCGCACGCTCGACATCCACTCCACGGGCGAACGTCAGCATCTGACGGATCATCGTGGCGCCTCGCCGTGCGCTCTTCTCGATGGTGGTCAGCATCTCCCGATCGCGGTCGCTGCGGTCGTCGGCGAGCAGCACCTGGGTAGCGAGGAGGAGCGGTGTGAGCACGTTGTTGAGGTCGTGGGCGATGCCGCCGGCGAGAGTGCCGAGGCTCTCCATGCGTTGCGCGCGCTCGCGCATGTCTTCCACGCGCCGAAAGTCGGTAATGTCCGACGTCACCGTGAAGATGCCGATGGGGTCACCCTCGTCATCCCGCAGCAGATGCCATCGTCCATCTCCGACGATGAGACGGTTGTCCTGCGCGCGCTCACGGATCTCCCCTGACCAGTAGCCGTCGCGCAGCACCGCGGTGCAGCTCGAGTCGAACTCGCGCACGTCGTGATACAGCATGTCTCGTGCCGAACGGCCGACGGCCTCATCGGCACTCCAGCCGTACATCGCGCTGGCCCCACTGTTCCAGTAGCGGATCGTGTGATCCAGGTCGCGCACGATCATCGCATCGCGCGTGGCATCGAGGAGGGCCGCCTGCTCTCGAAGGCTCCGGATGCTCTCCTCGAGCTTGAGGCGCGTGAGCTGGTCTCGCGTGACATCTCGCAGATAGCTGGCGATGCCGCCGTCGATCGGGTGGACCGTGATCTCGAACCATGCTTGGTAGTGGTCGCTGAAAGCCCTCACGTTCGCGGACTCACGTTCGTGCATCGCTCGTTCGTGCGCGGGACGGAAGGCTTCCGTGGCGAGCTCGGGGTAGATCTCCCAGATGGTGTCGCGTGTCAGGACGTGGGTCGGAACACCGGACTGCGCGATGGCGGCGGCATTGGCGAAGCTGATGCGCCAGTCCGGGGTGACGAGCACCACCGGGTGCGGAAACTGCTCGATCGAGGAGCGCACCTGCTCGGGGGTCGCGGACCAGTCGACCGGGCTGGGGGCATCACCATCGACGTGTCGATCCGGCGTGTGGTTCGACATCGCCCCAGTCTAGGGCGCGTCTCGACGGTCCCGCCCGGCCGTTCCTCCCCAGGTTGTGCGTGGCGGTCGTGCCTCCGCAGGCCGCTGCGTCTCCTCTCTGCATGGTTCCCGACCCACCACACTCTCCGGTACGAGACGCCGGGCGCTCTTCCGGCACGAACCGTCCGGCGTCTCGCCCACCACTGGCAGACCGGAGGACACCATGACCGACACCATCACGCTCACGGGGCTCGTCGCGACGAACCCTCGTCATATCGTCACGAGCGAGGGGCTCACGATCACGAGTTTTCGCCTCGCCTCGAACCAGCGCCGCTTCGACCGCGGCCAGAACGCCTGGATCGACGGCGACACGAACTGGTACACCGTGACCGCCTTCCGGCAGCTCGGCACTCACGTGGCGACCTCGCTCGAGAAGGGGCAGCGCGTGATCGTCACGGGGCGCGTGCGCATCCGCGACTGGGAAACAGACGAGAAGTCGGGCACGTCGATCGAGATCGACGCCGAAGCGATCGGGCACGACCTCACCTGGGGCCGCGCGACCTTCACGCGCAGCGTCATCGCCAAGAGCACGACGCGTGATGACCCTTCGGAGTCGAGTGACGGGACCGCCCAGGGATCGACCGAGGAGGATGCGTCGCCCGCCGAGGAGTCAGCAGACCAGAGCGGGCAGGATGCGCTTGCCGCGACCCCGTTCTAGGTACTGCCGATAATGCTGGGCCCTCGGATCAGTCGCCCGCCCGACGCACGCGGATGCCTCCGCGCTGCCACAGGGTGACCGCGGCGACCCGGGGGCTCGCGTTCTCGCCCGTGTCGAGGCCCAGCGCGAGGAAGAGGCGATTGAGCATCGTCTCCACCGCGCGCACCGTCGTCCTTCGGTGCTCGGCGAGCGCGCGCGTCGACGCACCCTCGGCGAGCATGCGCAGCACCTCCGCCTGCGCGGCGGTCACGGTGGGCACATCGTCGTCGTCACGCACCACGTCTGCGTCGATCTGGCCGCTGATCGCCCGGTGAACGGCGCCGGCGAGCTCGTCGACGCGGCTCAGTTGCGATTTCACGAGGTAGACGACGCTCGCCGGTATGAGCTCGGGGTTGGGCACGGCAAGCTCGGGGGAGCGGTGCGAGGTCAGTACGACGAGCCCGATCCAGGGGAACTCTTCGGCGACACGATCGAGGAGTGCGGCACCCGTCCGGCCCGGCCCGAAGTTGAGGTCGCTCACGAGCGCGTGAGGGTCGACGCGGGCGACGGCGCTGAGGGCCTCCTCAGCGCTCGTCGCTGAGGTCACGTCGAAGCCTTGCGCTTCGAGCCCGCCCGTGACGAGTGAGAGGGTGAAGGGGTCGTCGTCGGCGACGACTACCCGCAGAGCGCGGCTCTCGGAATCGGTCACAGCTCGTGCTCCAGTTCTAGGTCGAGCGGGATACCGCGCAAGGTCTCAGCAACGGTTGTGAGGAGAAGGCTCGTGGTGAACGGCTTCGGCAGGAAGCGGGCAATGCCCATGCCGACAGCGCGCTTCGCCGATCCGTGGGAGTTGAGCCCGCTCATGGCGACGATGGGTATCTCGGGATGGTGATGCTCGAGGTACGCGCTCGCCGCCGCACCATCCATGACGGGCATCATCATGTCGGTGAGCACGAGGTCGATATCGTGCTCTCCCCGATCGACGAGGTCGATCGCCTCCTGCCCGTTCCGTGCCGTGACCACGCGGTAGCCGTGAGACTCTAGCGTCTGCGTCGTCACCTTAACGATCATCGGTTCGTCGTCGACGACGAGGATGAGCTCGCCTCCGCCGCGAGGAGCGCGCTCCTCGACTGCGATCTCGGGAGGTCGCGACACCTCACCGCCTTCCGCGACGGGCAGAGCCACCTGGAACTTCGTCCCATTGCCCTCCTCGCTGTACACCTGCATGAAGCCTCCGTGGCTGCGCACGATGGCGAGCGAACTCGCGAGCCCGAGCCCCGTTCCGCGGCCGGGCTCCTTCGTCGTGAAGAACGGCTCGAAGACCTTGGCGACGACGTCCGGCGGCATGCCGAATCCGTCATCCTCGACCTCGATCGTGAGGTATTCACCGGGCGATGCGGAGTAGCTGACTGACCTGTATTGCTCATCGATGGAGACACGGCGGGCCCTGATGCGCACCTGGCCGCCCTCGGGCATGGCGTCCTTGGCGTTCGTGACGAGATTGATGAGCACCTGGAGCAGCTGCGTGGGGTCGCCCATCGTGTCTCCGTCGGCGACATCGTGCTCGATCGTGACGGTGATCTCCTTCGGCAACGCATTGCGCGCGTAGACGATGAGATCGTCGAGCAGGTCGCTGATGGTGACACGGATGCGTCGACCCTCCACGCCCCGGGCGAAGGCGAGCACCTGGCGAATCATGTCAGCGCCTCGCTGGACGGCAGCCTCCATGCCGTCGAGTATCTGACGCTCGTCGCTGTCGTGCGCGCGGCGTGTGAGGAGCTGAACCGACATGAGAATGGGCGTGAGCACGTTGTTGAGATCGTGCGCGATCCCTCCGGCGAGCGTTCCGAGACTCTCCATGCGCTGCGCCCGCAGGCGCGCCTCCTCCGCCTTCTGCTGCTCGGTGATGTCGCTGTTCACGGCGAAGATCGCGGAGGGCTCGCCGCTCTCGTCCAGCACGAGCTGCCAACGACTGTCCACAACGAGCGGCCGGCCGTTCCGATCTCTTTGCTCGAGAGCTCCGCTCCAGAAGCCATCTCGCAGAACCGCAGCGGTGGCATTGTCGAAGGCGGTCGTGTCGTCGAAGATGAGCGCGGTGATCGGCTGCCCGATGGCCTCGCCAGCGTCCCACCCGTACAGCTCGGTCGCGGCGCGATTCCAGTACTGGACCCGGTGATCTAGTCCGCGAACGATCATCGAGTCCCGCGAGGCGTCGAGCAATCTGGCTTGGTCGGAAAGACGGCGCTGGTTCGCGACCATGCGCTGGCGTGTGAGCTCGTCCTCGGTCACATCGCGCACGTACAGTGCGAGCCCCGACGCTGTGGGATACGCGGTGATGTCGAACCACGTGTCACGGTTCTCGTCCAGCGATCTCACCTGTTGGCGAGCACCCGTCTCGAGGGCGCGACGGTATGTCTGCTCCCACTCGGACCCTTCCGATTCGGGGAAGGCCTCCCAGTACGACTTCCCGAGCAGTTCAGCTTCCGACTTCCCGGTGAGCTCGAGTGCTCGAGGGTTGGCGAACGTGAATATCCAGTCGCGGTCGAGGAACATGATGCCGTCGCTGATGGTGTTGAGCGCAATCGTCAAGCGCTCCTCCAACTCCACGAGCTTGGCCTTCTCCGCCTCGACCTCGGTCACGTCCCAGATGGCGCCGAGAGCGCGCGCGACCGCCCCCGTGTGGTCACGTTCTGGTCTGCCGAGGATGCGCGCGACGACCTGCGAGCCGGTGATCGTCACGATGTTCAGCTGCAGATCGAAGCCCCGGCCTTCCTCTAGGCATTCGCGCATGGCTCCCCTCAGCTCGTCACGCGTGCGAGAAGGTTGTGCGTCGAGCAGCGCGCCGAGCACGATCTCCGCGTCGGGCGCGATCGCGAGAATCGTGCGCGCTTCGTCGGAAAGCCGCAGGACCCGGTCGGTCGCATCCATCGACCAGCCACCGAACCCCGCCATGCGGCCGGCGATCTGCAGGAGCTCTTCCGCAGACTCCCGCTCGCGGGCCACGGTGACGGCCTCGGTGACGTCACGGGCGGTGCCGAGCACTGCCACGACGTCGTCACCGTCGCGCACGGGGTGCAGCGTGACGTCGGAGACGTACTGGGCTTCCTCGTTGAGCGTCCTCACGATGCGGAACGCCGCCACCTCGCCCTGCAGTGCGCGATTCAGGTGCTCGCTGGTGATCGTGCGGTCTTCGCCATGGATGATGTCGAGAAACGACTGCCCCATGGCATCGTCGCGTGAGAGACCGGACCGCGCCAGCAGAGTCTTGTTCGCCGCGATGACCGTGCCCTCGATGTCGACCACGAACGCGATGTCGGCGAGGTCCGCGATCGCACTGTCGAGCACGGCCGCGAGAACCGCCGGGTCGCGCAGCGGCGACGTCATGGCCGGCTGCCGTTGCGCGTCGGAGAGAGGAGGCGTTCCACACGCTCCAGGAAGTCGTCGAGTTCGATGGGCTTGCGCGCGAACTCGTAGTCGGCGTTGTCCAACTCTGCGGGGGCAGACATGCCGCCGCTCAGCACGAGCACCGGCAGGTGCGCGTGCGAGGCGCGCAGCGCAGCGACCGCGTCGAGCACGGAGCCTCCCGGCATGTTGACATCGAGCACCGCCAGGTGCAAGGCCTGCGCCTGTGCTGCACGGCCAGTCTCCTCGACGTCGGAGGACTCGACCACGGCGAGCCCCCGCGAGGCGAGCGCCATGCGCAGGACCGATCGCACGAGGGCGTCGTCGTCCGCGACGAGGACGACGATGTCGGTCGGCTCCGGGTCAGCCATGCGCGCAAGTCTAAGCGCCATGATGGCGCTACGGGGCCCGTCTATAGAGGGAGAACTACCCCTGTTCGGGGGTTGCCGCGCGGTCGTCGAGCGATGCGAGCGCGACGAGATCGGCGGAGACATCGGTGAGGTGCGCCAGGATCGAGTCCAGCATCGCGGGGACGCGGTCTTCGTCGGCCGGGTCGGGCGCGGCAGTCGTGTGGAAGTTGAGCGCCATGACGCACGCAGCGAGCCGCCCCTGGATCGGGCCGTGCATCAGGATGGCGAGGCGTCGGCCCTCCCGCTCTCGAACCTCATCGTTCTCGGCCGTGAGAGCCTCGATCGTGGCGCGGGTCTCGGAGATCAGCTGCCCCGCCTCCTCGTTGATGCGGAAGAGCGCCGAGGCGAGGGCGAACACGACGCTCGCGAGGATGAGCGACACGGCGATGAGCGGGGCGATGACGAGTCCGTGCCAGGTGATCGGATCGATCCCGCTCGCGAGCATGATCTGGGTCATGGCACCGAGCGCGAAGACGAGGGAGACGACGGTCACGGCCTGCCCCGGAAAGACCGAGACGCGATGACCCGTGCGCAGCGCGATGGCGGGCCCGACGCCGAGGAAGAGGCCGGCGACCACGGTAGCCACGACGACCTCGATGGCCGCGAGGTGCCCGAAAACGTGCCATGCATCGGGGACGATGAGCGTGATGGTGGCGACCGTCACGAGCAGGGCGGTGAGCGCGGGCCTGCCCGGCCGCACGTCGAAGGCGCGCCGCACCGACGCCCGCTCGCCGGAGTCCGTTCTCTCGCCGCTGCCGCTGCCGCTGCCGCTGCCGCTGCCGCTGCCGCTGCCGTTGCCCGCGGCGTCGACCACCGCCGCGACCTCATCGTGCACGCGGCTCAATTGAGCGCTCAACTCCTCCAGACGACGACGCGACAGCGACTCGCGCGAGTTCGACAGGCTCCCCTGCAAGTCGTCGAGAACGGGCTGCAGCGTCTGCCGCACCGACTCCCGGAGCCTGCGCTGCACGTCGTCGGCCGACTCGGCGGTCATGTCTCGCGCACTGTCGAGCTCGCGTCGAGCCGCGTCGAGCGAACCGAGCAGCAGGCGCCGCCGATCGAACTGCGCGAGCGTGTAGACGAACACCGGCACCCAGAGTGTGCTCGCGACCAGCCACGTGATGATGCGGAACATGTACTCGGGGTCGACGCCGGCGACGCTACCCGCGACCGCGCCCCCGATAACACCGCGAACGATCGCCGCGACGCCCCAGATGGAACCCGCGACGGCCAGCGGCAGCACAGCGTGCCGGCGACGGCCGAGCGCCGCGCCGAGGGCGATGACGACGCCGACCACGAGGTGCTGCACGGTCGCCGAGAGGAGCGGCCACCACCACTCCGGGAAGGGCGTGACGGTCTCGCGCAGGAGGACGAGCAGAGTCGTCGGCGGGTAGAGGCTCACCCAGACGAGCCAGTGCGAGGCCCAGGGACCGCCGAGAGCGTCGCGAACCGTGAGGCTTCGCATGCGTCTCCCTTCGCCGAGAGGGAGTGTAGGCCGACCCGGTTCGACGTGCCTGACGAGCGTTCTGGTCGAGAAGGCGGTGGCCTCTGATCTCACCCGAAGAGATCAGAGGCCACCGGCACTTGTCTCAGCGCTTCTGGCCCGACCCGAACGGGCCGAAACGCTGCCACGGTTCGCGGTCCCCCGGTGATCCCCCGATCACCCACCGCTTGCGTTGACATGAGTCTGCTCCAGCCTGCGAGATGCTCGCAACCGTTGCCCGTGGGGCGTGTTCGATTACCGAACGCGGTCTGCGTAGACTGGCCCGCGGGTCGCGACGCGGCCTCGTCGTCATCGGCAGATCACGGAGGTTCGGGATGCTCTCGCGCCCGTCTTCGCGCGGCCCTCGCGGTGTCGGACTCGCGGTGAGCATCCTCGTCTCGGTGCTCGCTCTCGCCGGCTGCGCAGTCGAACGCGACCCGCTTCCTGCCCCGACGAGCGACACCCCCGTCGACCCGATCGAGCAGCCCCGCAGCACCCCGGGGGTGGTGCCTGAGTTCGTCGAGGGGGGCACGGCAGCCGAGAACCTCGACTACTTCGTCTTCCGCCTCGAAGCACTTCTTGCCCAGAACGGTGCGCCCTCCAGCCGCGAGCTCGTCGACGAGCTCGTCTCCTCGGGCTTCGACAAGGCCGCCATGGAGGTGACCGCCGACACGACCCCGACGGGCCTGCAGGCCGACTCGATCCTCGTGGCCGTGCGCTGGGGCGAGGACTGCCTGCTGGGCCAGGTGGCCGACGGCGCCGTCGTCGCCGACGATGCGGCTGCCCTGAGCACCGGTCGGTGCCTCGTCGGCCGCACGCTCTCCATAGACTGGTAGCTATGGCCGAATTCATCTACACCATGGTCCGAGCCCGCAAGACGGTCGGGGAGAAGCTCATTCTCGACGACGTCACGATGTCGTTCTTCCCCGGCGCCAAGATCGGTATGGTCGGCCCCAACGGCGCGGGCAAGTCGACGATCATCAAGATCATGGCGGGTCTCGACCAGCCCTCGAACGGCGAGGCGCGGCTGAGCCCCGGCTACTCGGTCGGCATCCTCATGCAGGAGCCCGAGCTCGACGAGTCGAAGACGGTGCTCGAGAACGTGCAGGACGGCGTGCGCGAGCTGAGCGACAAGCTCGCCCGCTTCAACGAGATCTCGCTCGCGATGGCCGACCCCGAGGCTGACTTCGATGCTCTCATGGCCGAGATGGGCACGCTGCAGGAGGAGATCGACGCCGCGAACGGCTGGGATCTCGACAGCCAGCTGGAGCAGGCCATGGATGCTCTGCGCTGCCCGCCCGGCGACGAGATGATCTCCCACCTCAGTGGTGGAGAGAAGCGTCGCGTCGCGCTCTGCAAGCTCCTGCTCGAGAAGCCCGATCTGCTCCTGCTCGACGAGCCCACCAACCACCTCGATGCCGAGAGCGTGCTGTGGCTCGAGCAGCACCTGCAGAAGTACCCGGGCGCCGTCATTGCCATCACGCACGACCGGTACTTCCTCGACCACGTCGCCGAGTGGATCGCCGAGGTCGACCGTGGCCGCCTCTACCCCTACGAGGGCAACTACTCGACGTACCTCGAGAAGAAGGCCGCGCGTCTGGAGGTGCAGGGCAAGAAGGACGCCAAGCTCGCCAAGCGCCTCGCGAGCGAGCTCAACTGGGTGCGCTCGAATGCGAAGGGTCGGCAGGCCAAGTCGAAGGCCCGGCTCGCCCGCTATGAGGAGATGGCGACGGAGGCCGAGAAGACGCGCAAGCTCGACTTCGAGGAGATCGTGATCCCCGTGGGCCCACGACTCGGCTCGCAGGTGATCGAGGCTTCGAAGCTCAAGAAGGGCTTCGGCGAGCGCATCCTCATCGATAGTCTCTCCTTCACCCTCCCGCGCAACGGCATCGTCGGCATCATCGGCCCCAACGGCGTCGGCAAGACGACGCTCTTCAAGACGATCGTCGGATTCGAGGAGCTCGATGGCGGCACCCTCAAGATCGGCGACACCGTCGACATCTCGTACGTCGACCAGAGCCGCGGCGGCATCGACCCTAACAAGAACCTGTGGGAGGTCGTGAGCGACGGCCTCGACTACATCCAGGTCGGCAAGACGGAGATTCCGTCTCGGGCATACGTCTCGCAGTTCGGCTTCAAGGGGCCGGACCAGCAGAAGAAGGCGGGCGTGCTGTCGGGCGGTGAGCGCAACCGCCTGAACCTCGCGCTCACCCTCAAGCAGGGCGGCAACCTGCTGCTGCTTGACGAGCCGACCAACGACCTCGACGTGGAGACGCTCGGCAGTCTCGAGAATGCGCTGCTCGAATTCCCGGGCTGCGCGGTGGTCATCACGCACGACCGGTGGTTCCTCGACCGCATCGCGACGCACATCCTCGCCTGGGAGGGCACGGAGGAGAACCCGAGCTACTGGCACTGGTTCGAGGGCAACTTCGAGGCGTATGAGGAGAACAAGATCGAGCGCCTCGGCCCCGATGCCGCAAAGCCGCACCGCTCGACGTACCGCAAGCTCACGCGCGACTGACCCCGCGCCGGGGGTGCCGGCAGATCGATCGAAGGGGGAGGGCGTGAACCGCATCGCCTACTGGCTCGCGCGCATTCGCGACTCATTCTGGTTCGTCCCCGCCGTGCTCATCGCGCTCGCCCTCGCGCTCGCTGAGGCGCTCGTGACGGTCGACCTGTCGGCGGGCTGGGACTGGCTGCCGCTGCTCGGCGTGGGACCGGACGGAGCGCGGGGTCTGCTCGCCGCGATCGCGACCTCGATGCTGTCGGCCGCGGCGACGATGTTCTCCATCACGATCGCCGTCCTGGCGCTCACCTCCTCGGCGTACGGTCCTCGACTCGTGCAGAACTTCATGGCAGACCGAGGAAACCAGCTCGTGCTCGCCGTGCTCGTGTCGAGCTCGCTCTACTCGCTCATGGTGCTGCGGCGCATCCGCTCCGGCTCTGAGGCGTTCGTGCCGGAGCTCGCCGTCACGGTGGGTCTCGCCCTCGCCCTCGTCGGCGTGTGCGTGCTCATCTACTTCATCCATCACATCAGTGCGGGCATCCAGATCGCCAACCTCGCCGGGGGAGTGCGCCGAGAGCTGGCGGGTCGCCTCGCGGACCAGTATCCAGCGACGGCGGATGCGCGTCGTCGGCCCGCGGACTCGTGGCCGAGCGGCGGCGTCGCCCGCGAGGCGCTCGCCGACGCGGACGGATACGTGACGAGCGTCGCGCTCGACGATCTGGTCTCGGCCGCGACGCGCCACGAGGGACGAGTGGACGTGCTGGTGCACCCCGGGACGTTCGTCTGCAGGGGCGACGTGATCGCCCTCGTGACCGTGGAAGCCGACGCCGAACACGACGATGCTGAACGCGAGCGGGCGACGGCCGAGGAGCGGCTCGAGCAGCTGTGCCGGGCGACCGTGGGCCGGGTGTCGATCGGTGACCAGCGCACGCCGTATCAGGATGTGGAGCACCTCGCGCGGCAGCTCGTCGACGTCGCTGCCCGGTCGCTGAGCCCGGGAGTAAATGACCCGTACACGGCGCTCAACGCCATCGACGCGCTCAGCGCGGCCTTCGCGCCGACCGCGGCTCGGCCGGATCCCCACCCGGTGCTCGTCGACGACGACGGGGTGGCGCGCACGCGAGCGTCGAGCCGCGCGTGGATCGAGCTCGTCGTCGACACGATCGACACCCTGCGGGGCTATGCCTCGACGCAACCGGTCGTGGGCGAGCGTCTGCTCGACTGCGCCGGGCGTCTGCTGAGGCGCACGACCGATCTCGAAAGGCGAGCCGCTCTGCTCGCGGCGGCGGATCGCGTCGTCGAAGGTGCGGACACCTCCGCGCTCCTGCCGCACGACCTCGAGCGATTGAAGGCGGCCCGCAACGCCCTGGAGAGGAGAACCTCATGACTCGACTGCACGTGCCGGTGCCCGTGCGCTGGAGCGATCTGGACGCCTACGAGCACGTCAACAACGCGCGCATGCTCACCCTCCTCGAGGAGGCACGCATCGCGGCATTCTGGAGCGACCCGGCGGGCGGTGCGCCGACCGCCGTGCTGGAGACCGGCCCTGGTGCTCCGTCGATAACGCTCGTCGCCGGTCAGCGCATCGAGTACCTCGCACCAATCCCCTTCCACCGCGAACCGCTCGACGTGGAACTGTGGATCGGCCGGCTCGGGGGCGCGAGTCTCGAGGTCTGCTACGAGATCTTCAGCCCACCCGGTGTCGAGCCCAGAACGCTCTATACGCGCGCGGCGACGACGATCGTTCTCGTGGATCGCGCCTCAGGGTCCCCGCGCAAGCTGAGCGATGGGGCCCGCGAGGCCTGGCAGCCCTACGTCGAAACGCCGATCGCCTTCCGCGACTGACCTCAGCTACTGGGGGCGGTGAACGCAAGCGTGCCGCCGAGACCGATGAGCAATCCGCCGCCGACGCCCGACAGCGTCGAGAGCCGCCGGGGTGACCGTGCGAACCATGCTCGGGCGGTGCCCGCTGCGTAGGCCCATGCGCTGTCACTGATGATGGCGATCGTGAGGAACACGCCACCGAGCAGCAGCATCTGCGCCCACGGCGCGCCCGCCGCCGGGGTGACGAACTGCGGCAGCACGGCGAGGAAGAACGCGATCGTCTTGGGGTTGGTGAACCCGACGATGAACCCTTCGCACACGAGCTTCAGCGACGATGCTGGCGCGAGCGGCGCCGTCTGCACGTGCGCATGCCGATGCCGGATCGCCTGCACCCCCAACCAGACCAGGTAGGCGGCACCCGCCAATTTGATGATCGTGAAGGCGACGACCGACGAGGTGACGATCGCACCCACCCCGAACGCGACCGCGACGACCACGGGAACGGTGCCGAGGGTGTTGCCGACGACGCTGAGGACGCCCGCGCGGCGCCCGAGGGCGAGGGAGCGACCGATCGCGAAGAGCACGCTCGAGCCCGGAATGACGATGAGGATGAGCGAGGCGAGCATGAAGGCGAGCAGCGTGTCGACGGGGATCATGCCGGCGACTTACTGCACGCCGGGCACGCGCACCATGCCCTCTTGCGCGACCGAGGCCACGAGCATCCCGTCGTGCGTGAAGATGCGCCCCGTCGACAGGCCGCGCCCGCCGATCGCGTTGGGGGATTCCTGCACGTACAGCAGCCATTCGTCGACGCGGGCGAAGCGGTGCCACCACATGGCGTGGTCGAGGCTCGCCATCTTGAGGCCCGGGGTCGACCAGCCGAGGCCGTGCCGGCGCAGGATCGGCTCGAGGATCGAGTAGTCGCTCGCGTAGGCGAGGGCGGCGCGGTGCAGATTCTCGTCGTCCGGGAGGCGCTCGAGGCACTTCAGCCAGACGGCCTGGTGCGCGACCTGGTCGCCGCTCGCGTGCAGGTACACGGGCGTATCGACGTGGCGCATGTCGAAGGGGCGGCCCTTCGCCCAGTACTGCGCGGCGGGGTGATCGATGGCGCCGAGGATGTCGGCGGCGCTCGGCAGCGATTCCGGCGCGGGCACGTCGATCGGCATCGCCGCCTGGTGCTCGAGCCCGGGGTCGTCGTCCTGGAAGCTCGCGATCATCGACAGGATCGGGCGGCCGTCCTGATAGGCCTGCGTGCGGCGCGTCGAGAACGAGCGACCGTCGTGGATGCGGTCGACCGAGAACGTGATCGGCTGGTCGATGTCGCCGGGCCGGAGGAAGTAGCCGTGCATGGAGTGGACGAAGCGGTCGGGCTCGACGGTGCGCATGGCCGAGAGCACGGCCTGGGCCATGACCTGGCCGCCGAATACGCGCCGCTGCGGCGTCCACAGGCTCGGCGCGGTGAAGATGTCCTCGCTCGTGCGCGCCCCCGTGTCGGTGAGCGTGAGGGCGGCGAGGAGGTCGGCGACGGGGTCGCGAGGCGCATCAGTCATCCGTCGTAGTCTAGAGAGCGATGAACGACTCGTTCACCCTCCCCACCGCCGCTGCTGCACAGGATCTCGCCGTGCTGCTCGGGCGTGCCGCGCGCCTCGACGATGCGGCGGCCGTGCGCCTCATCGCCGACTCGGGGGTGCTGGCCATGTACGTCGCCGTCATCACGCCCAAGGGCCTGCTCGACCGTGGCCCGACCGTGCTGGGCCTGCGCACGACCGCCCTGCTCGACGGCTCCTTCGATGCGGTCGTGCCGATCGCGTCGCTGCAGGCGAGAGTGGATGCTGCGCTCACGTCTGCCGCGGAGGGCCCCGTCGTCGTGCGCGTGCCGACCGCCGTGCACACCGTCGTGTGGGCCGGCATCTCGCCGCCCCGCGGGGGCTGGCAGCGGATGGCCCCCCTCGACCCTGCGCCGCTCGCGGCCGCCGCTCGTGCGGGCATCGAAGAGGTCGCCGCGACGATTCCTGAGAACACGGGGGAGCAGATCGTGCACCGCGTGCGCTCGGAGGTGTGGGGCCGCCCGCTCGAGGGTCACGACCACCTTCCCGCGGGTGTCGCGTTCGCAGCCGAGGCCCTCGGGTTCCTCGGCGAGGACCCCGTGCAGCAGTTCGCCTCCGGACCGTGGATTCGCCTGAGCACGCAGCGCGGCCACGTGCTCGTCAAGCAGGGCGGCTGGTCGCTCGGAGGCTGAGCCGCCCTCTCTCGGCGAAGTTAGAGGCGCGCGATCGCGCGGCCCGCGCGCAGGCCCGAGTGCAGGCACCCGCCGAGGAAGGTGCCCTCGAGGGAGCGATAGCCGTGCACGCCGCCGCCGCCGAAGCCCGCCGCCTCACCGACCGCGTACAGGCCGGGCAGCACCTCGCCGCTGGTCGTGAGCGCGCGTGAGTCGAGGTCGGTCTGGATGCCGCCGAGGCTCTTGCGCGTGAGCACGTGCAGCCGCACGGCGATGAGCGGGCCGTGCTTCGGGTCGCTCAGGCGGTGCGGCGCGGCGACGCGGATGAGCTTGTCGCCCCGGTAGGCCCGAGCACCGCGGATCGCCGTGAGCTGGGCGTCTTTGCCGAACCCGTTGTCGAGCATCCGATCACGCGCCTCGATCTCGTGGCACACGCGGGCACCGTCGAGCGGGGCATCCGGTTCGAGGGCGCGCATGCGCTCGATGAGCTCGTCCTTCGTGTCGGCGACGATGAAGTCGGCACCGAGCCGCTTGAACGCTTCGACGGGCTCCGTCGCGCCCTTGCCGAGCCGCTGGCGCAGCAGCTCGCGCACGCTGCGGCCCGTGAGGTCGGGGTTCTGCTCGCTGCCACTGAGCGCGAACTCCTTCTCGATGATCGACTGCGTCGTGACGAACCAGCTGTGGTCGTAGCCGGTGTGCCGCAGGTAGTCGAGGGTGCCGAGGGTGTCGAAGCCCGGGAAGAGCGGCGCGGGCAGCCGGCGCCCGGTCGCGTCGAGCCACAGGCTCGAGGGGCCGGGCAGGATGCGAATGCCGTGGCGCTCCCACACGGGGCTGTGGTTCTGGATGCCCTCCACGTAGTGCCACATGCGGTCGCCGTTGATGAGACGCGCGCCGGCGGCCTCCGCGATGCCGAGCCCGCGCCCGTCGACGTGCGCCGGCACGCCGCTGATCATGTGCGCCGGGGGAGTGCCGAGCCGCTCGGGCCACGCCGTCCGCACGAGATCATGGTTGCCGCCGATGCCGCCCGTGGCGACGACGACCGCGTCGGCGGTGAGGGCGAAGTCGCCGACGACGTCGCGGTTCGAGGCGACGCCGCGCTCGGCGTCGTCGGGGGCGAGCACGCTGCCGCTCGTGCCGGTCACGCGACCGTCGGTGACGGTGAGGGCGTCGACGCGGTGCCGGAAGAGGAGCGTCACGAGACCCTCGTCGACGCCGCGGCGCACGGCCTGGATGAACGGTTCGAGGATTCCCGGGCCGGTGCCCCACACGATGTGGAAGCGCGGCACCGAGTTGCCGGGCCCCGTGGCGGTGTCGCCGCCGCGCTCGGCCCAGCCGACGACGGGGAAGAACCGCACGCCCTTCGCACGCAGCCACGACCTCTTCTCGCCCGCGGCGAAGTCGAGGTACGACTCGGCCCACTGCCGGGCGTGGTCGTCCTCCGGTCGGTCGAATCCGGCCGTGGCGGCCCAGTCCTGCTGGGCGAGCTCGATCGAGTCCCGGATGCCCATCCGTCGCTGCTCGGGGCTGTCGACGAGGAACACCCCGCCGAACGACCACCACGCCTGCCCGCCGAACGTCGCCTCGGGCTCCTGGTCGACGATCGTGACGCGCTTGCCGGCCTCCACGAGCTCGGCGGCGGCCACGAGCCCGGCGAGGCCAGCGCCGATGACGATCGCGTCGGAGCGTCCGGTCACGGAGTCTCCTCGAAGGTGTTGACCATGGCGTGCGCGGCGCGCTCCAGATACTCCCACAGGGCGGCCTCGTGCATCGGGGAGAGCTCGAGCTCGTCGACCGCGACCCGCATGTGGGCGAGCCACCGGTCGCGCGCCTCCGGGTTGACGTGGAACGACGCGTGGCGCATCCGCAACCGTGGGTGGCCGCGCTGCTCGCTGTAGGTGGTCGGCCCGCCCCAGTACTGCTCGAGGAACGCGGTGAGGCGCCACACGGCGCCCTCCATATCGTCGTCGGGGTACATGGGTCGCAGCACCTCGTCGTCGCGGATTCCCTCGTAGAAGCGCCGCACGAGCTTCTCGAAGGTGGCGTGGCCGCCCACCTGCTCGAAGAACGGGTCAGGGGGTCCGACGGGGATCGAGGAGGGGCTCACGAGCGCGACTCGTCGTCGGGCAGCGGGACGGGCTTCGTGCGCGGGGAGCCCTTGCGCGGGGCTGGGCGGTCGAGGCCGTCCATGACGACGCGGTTGAGCGCGGGCAGGCTCACACCCATGTCGTCGAGCGCGAGCTTGAGGCGCAGCCGCAGCTCGCGGGCGATCTCGAACTGGTCGGCGGTGCGCACCTTCATGACGAGCCGTACGACGAGAGCTTCCGCAGAGATCGACTCGATACCCCAGATCTCGGGGGTCTCGAGCACCTTGCGCTTCCACACCGGGTCGTCGGACATCGCGATGGCCGTCGTCAGCAGGACGTCCTCGACGGCGTGCACATCGCTCGTGTACGGCACGGGCAGATCGATGATGACGCGCGCCCAGCCCTGCGATTTGTTGCCGACGCGCAGGATCTCGCCGTTGCGCACGAACCACAGGGTTCCGTTGACATCGCGCACCTGGGTCACCCGCACGCCGACATTCTCGACGACACCGATCGCCTCGCCGAGATCGACGATGTCGCCGACGCCCAGCTGGTCTTCGAACACCATGAAAAGCCCATTGAGCATGTCTTTGACGACGCTCTGCGCGCCGAAGCCCAGCGCGGCGCCGAGAATGCCCGCCGAGGCGATGAGCGCCGTGACCGAGAAGTTGAGCTCGCTGAGCACGAGCACGAAGGCGACCGAGACGATCGCCCACGTGACGAGGTTGCGCATGACGCTGCCCATCGTGCGCGTGCGCTGGACGACGCGCACGGCGTGCAGCGGCGAGGCAGAGATCTCGGTCGTGTGCTCGACGTTCTGAGCCTTCTTGACGCCGTACACGACCCGATCGACGACGCGACCGATCACGATGAGCAGGATCCACCGCAGGATCACGGCGCCAACGATGACAGCGATGATGCGCAGCGGAGCCTCGTAGGTGACGGCGAAGCTGACGAGGTTCTGCCAGACACTGGCCCAGTCGATGTCGTTCATGTGCCGCTCAGCCTACTCAGGCCGGTCAGAGAGCTCAGCCGCGCGCGTCGCGCTCCTGCGCCGCGATCGCCCGCTCGACGCCGGCGAGGTTCTCTGTCACGAGCCGACGCAGGGCCGGGATGCCCGGGTTCGCGTCGAGCCACGCCCGAGTCGCCTCGACGAGCGTCTGGTTCGCGAGGGCGGCCGGGTAGAGGCCGAGCACGAGGTACTCGGCGATCTTGTAGCTGCGGTCGTTCCAGATCGACGTGAGCGAGGCGAAGTACGGCTCGACGATGCTCTCGAACGCACTCGGGTCGTTGGCGTGCTGCCAGCCGAGGCACGTCATGCGCACGATCGCGTTGGGCATGCTGTCGTCGCTCACGAGGTGGTCGAAGATCGCGCGCTTGCTCGCGGCATCGGGCAGGGCTGCACGAGCGCGCGCGGCGGCCTGCTGGCCGTTCGATGTGTTGTCCTTCGCGAGCGCCGCGTCGATGTCGTCGCCCGTCGCCGCGCCCACGAGCGCGAGGCCCTCGAGCAGCAGCCAGTCGAGGTCGGTGTCGATCTCGAGCCCCGGCAGGGTGATCGAACCGTCGCGCAGACCGGCGAGCACCTCGCCGTGCGCGGGCGTCGCCGCGAGGTTCGCGAAGTACTGCACGAACTGGAACTGCGCGTCGCTGCCGGCCTCGGCGCCCTGGGCGAGCTGCCACAGCGCGTCGGCGACATCCTCGATCGTCGCCGCACGCGTCGTCGGGTTGACGTAGGTGCGCGCGACCGCGGCGAGCTGCATGAGGGTCGTGCGAATGGTCGTCGACTCGGTCTCGGTCGCGATGTTGTTCAGCACGAGGCGCACGTAGTCGCGCGCCGGGGTCTCGGCATCGCGCGTGGCATCCCATGCCGCGCCCCACACGAGCGCGCGGGCAAGCGGGCTCTCGATCGCCGCGAGGTGCTCGATCGCGACGGCGAGGGAGGCCTCATCGAGGCGGATCTTCGCGTAGGCCAGGTCGTCGTCGTTGAGGAGGACGAGTGCGGGGCGCGCGCGGCCGACGAGCTCGGGCACCTCGGTGCGCTCGCCATCGACGTCGAGCTCGTGGCGGTGTGTGCGCGTGAGCGCACCATCCTGCAGCTCGTAGAAGCCGATGGCCATGCGGTGCGGGCGGATCGTCGGGTAGTCATCTGCCGCGCTCTGCAGCACGGCGAAGCTCGTGATGGTGCCGTCAGCGTCGACCTCGAGCTCGGGGCGCAGGGTGTTGACGCCCGCGGTCTCGAGCCACTGCGTGCTCCAGGAGCCGAGCTCGCGCCCGCTCGTCGTCTCGAGCTCGGCGAGGAGATCCTTCAGCTCGGTGTTGCCCCACGCGTGCTTCTGGAAGTACGCGGAGACTCCATCGAAGAAGGCCTCACGGCCGACCCACGCGACGAGCTGCTTGAGCACGCTGCCGCCCTTGGCGTAGGTGATGCCGTCGAAGTTGACCTGCACGTCCTCGAGGTCATTGATGGTCGCGACGACGGGGTGGGTGGAGGGCAGCTGATCCTGCTTGTATGCCCAGCTCTTCTCCATGGCCTGGAACGTCGTCCACGCCTCGGTCCACTCGGTGGCCTCGGCGGTCGCGATCGTCGACGCCCACTCGGCGAACGACTCGTTGAGCCACAGGTCGTTCCACCACTTCATGGTCACGAGGTCGCCGAACCACATGTGGGCGAGCTCGTGGAGGATCGTGACGACGCGGCGCTCCTTGATCGCATCGGTGACCTTGCTGCGGAAGACATAGGTCTCCGTGAACGTCACCGCGCCCGCGTTCTCCATCGCGCCCGCGTTGAACTCGGGCACGAAGAGCTGGTCGTACTTGTCGAACGGGTACGGCACACCGAACTGCTCTTCGTAGTAGACGAAGCCCTTGCGCGTGATGTCGAAGATGTAGTCGGCGTCGAGGTACTCGAAGAGCGAGGCGCGCGCGTAGATGCCGAGCGGGATGGTGCGGCCGTCGCTGCTGACGAGCTCACTGTGGACGCTCTCGTAGGGGCCTGCGATGACGGCGGTGATGTAGCTCGAGACGGGCTGGGTCGGCTCGAAGACGGTCGTCGCCGCGTCGCCGGCTTCGGTACGCGTGGCGACGGGATAGTTCGACACGACGACCCAGTTCTGCGGCGCCGTGACGGTGAAGTGGAAGGTGGCTTTGAGGTCGGGCTGCTCGAAGACCGCGAAGACGCGGCGGCTGTCAGGCACCTCGAACTGCGAATAGAGGTAGACCTCGCCGTCGACGGGGTCGACGAAGCGGTGCAGGCCCTCGCCTGTGTTGGTGTACTCGTGGTCGGCGACGACGGTGAGAACGTTGTGCTCGGCGAGATTCGGCAACTGGATGCGCGTGCCGTCGGCGACCTCGCTGGGGTCGAGCTGCTCGCCGTTGAGCTCGACGCTGTGCACGGTGCGGGTGATCGCGTCGATGAACGTACTCGTGCCGGCCGTCGCGGTGAACGTGACCGTCGACGTCGAGCGGAACACCTCGTCCCCGGTCGTGAGGTCGAGGGCGACCTGGTAGCTCTCGGTCTCGAGAATGCTCTTGCGCTCGTGCGCTTCGGCGCGGGTCAGGTTGTCTCCGGGCACGGGTGTGGCCTCCTTCGGCTGCAGGGCGATGCGCGGTTCGTGGCCGCACCGGCCCAGCCTAGCGGCGCGTACCGTCGGGGCCGCTGATGGGGGCAGTCTCGGCGGGCTCGAGCGCGACGCGCAGCCACGTGAACCCGTGGGCCGCGATCGTGAGCCCGCGACGGAGGTCGAGGCGCTCGCCGGTGAGCACGTCGAGCGCGCTCGAGGGCAGCCCTGAGAGCGTGAGCGGGTCGATGCGGGCGGGCTCGTCGCCGACGTTCGCGAAGCACACCACGAGGGTGTCGACGCCCTCGTGCGACCCCGGCCGTTGGTACCCCACGACGCTCGGCACCTTCGCGTCGAAGCCGATGAGGGTGCCGCCGGCGAACTCCGGCGTGCGGGCGCGCAGCTCGATGAGGGCCCGCAGACGCGAGTAGAGCATCCCGGGTTCGGTCGTCGGGTTCAGCCGCTGCGCGTAGCGGTCGGCGGGGTAGTGGGGGCGGTGCGCCCAGCGGCTGTCCTCCGCGTGGCCCGGTTCCTCGGCCCAGTCGGGGTCGTTGAGCTGCCCGACCTCGTCGCCGAGGTAGAGCAGGGGCACGCCGCCGGTCGAGAGCACGATCGAGTGGGCGAGCAGGATGCGGTCGAGCCCGCCAGCATCGCCGATCTCGAGGCCCGCGAGGGATGCCGTCGTGCCCGAGATGCGGCAGTCGCCCGTGGCCGGGTTGTCCTGGAAGGGGATGCCGCGGGCGAAGCTGCCCGGGAACCGCCCGACGTAGAAGTTGTTGAGGAAGCGCCGGTGCTCGAAGCCGTCGATGCCGAGCTCGGCGGCGTCCTCATCGGCGAAGGTCCATCCGATGTCGTCGTGGCTGCGCACGTAGTTGACCCACGCCGTGCCCGGTGGCAGGGCGTGCCGGCGGTCGAGCGCCTGCTGCAGCAGACGGCCGTCGCGCGTCGCGAGCGAGTTCCAGATGAGCGCCATCTGCAGGGGGTTGTAGCTGAGTTGGCACTCCTCGAGCGAGATGTATTCGGCGACCTGGTCGGGGTGCACGATGGCCTCCGACTTGAACAGCAGCGCGGGCGCGGCGATGCGGCACACGGCGTTGAAGGCCTGCAGCAGCAGGTGCGCTTCGGGCAGGGATTCGCTGCTCGTGCCGAGCTGCTTCCAGATGAAGGCGACCGCGTCCATGCGCAGAATCTCGACACCCTGGTTGGCGAGGAAGAGCATTTCGCCCGCCATGGCCCTGAACACCGCGGGGTTGGAGTAGTTGAGGTCCCACTGGAAGGAGTGGAAGGTCGCCCACACCCAGCGCCCGCTGCCGTCCGGCATCGGGACGAACGAGCCGGGGTGGTCGTCGGGGAAGATCTCGCGAACCGTCTGCTCGTACTGGTCGGGCATCGTGCGGTCGGGGAAGATCCAGTAGTAGTCCTCGAACTCCTTCTCGCCGGCGAGCGCGCGCTGCGCCCACTCGTGCTCGTTCGAGGTGTGGTTGAAGATGAAGTCGACGACGAGGGCGATGCCGTTCGCGCGCAGGTCGGCCGCGAGCGCCGTGAGCTGCGCCATGTCCCCGAGTGCGGGGCTCACCTCGCGGTAGCTCGACACCGCGTAGCCTCCGTCGCTGTTCTCCTCGGGGGCCAGGAAGAGCGGCATGAGGTGCAGGTAGGTGAGGCCCAGTTCGCGGAAGTACGGGATGCGCGCGCGCACGCCCTCGAGATCGGTCGCGTACCGGTCCACGTAGCAGACGCCCCCGAGCATGCGGCCCGCGAGGAACCAGTCGGGGTCCTCCTCGCGGGTCGCGTCGAGCGCACGCAAGTCGGCGGGGCGCTCCTGCCAGGACTCGGCGAGCTGCACGAGCAGGGCCTCGAGGTGCTCGCTCGTGCGGTCGGAGTCGCCGTAGACGCGCGTGAAGAGGCTGGTCAGGCGGGGCAGCTCGCGCTCGACGCGGGCGGTGAAGCGGGCCCACTCCGGCTCCGTGGTCTCGGGGCGGCGCACCTCGTCGAGCGCGCGCGGCCAGTTCTGCAGGGGCGGCACGGGTGTAAGTCTAGGTCGGCGCCGGGGGAGCATCCCGCCCAGCACTGTGTTGTCCAGGTGGACAACGCGTGCGACGATAGAGGCATGGCCACGACAGTGTTCGAGCGCGCCCGCCCCGATGCCCGCCTCATCGCCGATGCCCTCGAGGGCTCACGACTCTCGCCGTTCTGGCTCGACGACCTGCCCGAGCGGCCGGCGCTCCCTGCCCTCGCCGGCCGGGTGCACGCCGACCTCGCCGTTGTCGGCGGCGGCTACACGGGGCTCTGGACGGCCCTGCTCGCGAAGGAGCGCGACCCGAGCACGCGCGTCGTGCTCGTCGAGGGCAAGCGCGTCGGCTGGGCCGCGAGCGGCCGCAACGGCGGCTTCGTCGAGGCCAGCCTCACCCACGGCGAGAAGAACGGCGAGGCCCGATTCCCCGCCGAGCTCGACACTCTCAATCGGCTCGGCATGGAGAACCTCGACGCGATCGAGCGCACCGTCCACGATCGCGCGTGGGCCTGCGACTTCGAGCGGGTCGGTTCCATCGCCGTCGCGACCGAGCCGTACCAGGTGGCCGAGCTGGCCGCGGCGCACGACGGCGAGACGGAGCACTTCTACGATGCCGACGCGATGCGCGAGCTCGTGCACTCGCCCACCTACGAGGGCGGCCTGTGGTCGACGCGCGACACTGCGCTCGTGCACCCCGGCAAGCTCGCCGACGCGCTGCTGCGAGCGTGCCTCGATGCCGGCGTCGAGGTGTTCGAGCACTCCGCCGTCGGTGGTCTGCGTGCGGAGGCAGACGGGGTCGAGCTGAGCATCCTCGCCGGAGGGGTTCTGCGTGCCGACCGTGTCGCGCTCGCGACCAACGCCTTCCCCTCCCTCCTCAAGCGCTACCGTCTGCACACCGTGCCCGTGTACGACTACGTGCTCATGACGGAGCCCCTGACCGACGCGCAGCTCGCCTCGATCGGGTGGGAGGGGCGGCAAGGCATCGCCGACAGCGCCAATCAGTTCCACTACTACCGGCTGAGCGCCGACAATCGCATCCTGTGGGGCGGTTACGACGCCATCTACCACTTCGGTGGGCGTATCAGGCCCGCGTACGACGACCGCCGCGAGAGCTTCGAGACGCTCGCGAGCCACTTCTTCACGACCTTCCCGCAGCTCGAGGGCGTGCGGTTCAGCCACCGCTGGGCGGGCGTCATCGACACCTCCAGCCGGTTCTGCGCGTTCCACGCGACCGCGCACGGGGGGCGCGTCGCGTACTCGGCGGGCTTCACGGGCCTCGGGGTCGCCGCGACGCGGTTCGCCGCCAACGTCATGCTCGACCAACTGGCCGGCGAGCAGACCGAACGCACCTCTTTGCGCATGGTGAACGAGCTGCCGCTGCCGTTCCCGCCCGAGCCCGCGACCTATCCGGCGGTGCAGTCGGTGCGCTGGGCGCTCGACCGCGCCGACCACCGCGAGGGTCGCCGCAATCTTTTCCTTCGCACGCTCGACGCAGTAGGGCTAGGGTTCGATTCGTGACCCGTCTACCGCTCGACGCCGCGACCGTGCTGCAGGCACTGTCCATCGAGCTCGAGCACGAGCCCGTCGACGCCGATCAGGTCGTCTCGGGCAGCCCGACGACCGGTATCGCGGCGCTCGCCGAGCTCGACGACATCGAGATCGGGGTGTGGGAAATCACCCCCGGCATCGTGACCGATGTCGAGGTCGACGAGGTGTTCGTCGTGCTCAGCGGTCACGCGACCCTGCGACGCGAGGACGGCAGCGAGTCTGAGCTCGTCGCCGGCACGGTCGGCCGTCTCGAGGACGGCGAGGAGACCGAGTGGGAGGTGCACGAGACGCTGCGCAAGATCTACATCGCGTAGCGCCCCGTTCGTGCGCCAACTAGCGCCGGCCAATATCCCGATCGGCCAGCGGTGGTCAGCATCCGTCCCCCTGACGGAGCTCTAGAACGTCGAATCCCCCCGGATGACGACGTCGCTGCCTCCGTCGACGAAGACGATCTGACCGCACAGGTGGGTGTTCTCGACACTCACGAGGTAGGCGAGCAGGTTCGACACTGCCGCCGGTTCGGCGATGCCGTTGAGCGGCATCGGCACCATCTCGAGCAGGCCCTTCGTCGCCTCCTCGGTCGCCGTCAGGTCGGCCGTCATGGGCGTGCGGATGACGCCCGGCGCGACCGCGTTGAGCGGAATGCCCGCCCCCGCCCAGTCGCTTGTCGCCGCGTTCTGGCGAATCCAGCGCACGAGCGCCCGCTTGGTCGAGCCATAGATGAGCGCACCTTGCTCGGCGTCGAGGAGCTCTTGCGTGCGGTGCAGCGCGGCCTTCTCGTCGTGCGCGAGGCACGCATCGACGAGCTCGTCGTCGACGGGGAAGAGCGAGGCCATGGATGCCGTGGCCACCGCTCGCGGAGCATCCGAGCCCGCCAGCAGCGGGCGCAGCCCCTCGAGTGTCGCGATGGCGCCGAAGTAGTTCACGGCGACGGTTGCGACGGATTCCGTCGCGAGCCCCGCGTTGGCGACAACGGCGTCGATCGTGCCGCCGCTGAGCCGCGTGACCTCGGCCACGAGGGCGTCGCGGCCCTCGTGCGTGGTGAGGTCGGCGGTGACGTCGGCGTCGTGCAGGTCGACCCCGATGATGGTGTGGCCCTGGCCGCGCAGAAGCTCGGCGAGTGCGGCGCCGATGCCGCTCGCCGCGCCGGTGATGACGTAGGTGCGAGTCATGAGGTGACTCCTTTCGTCTCGATGCGCCCCACGGTGTCACCCCTGCCCTCGCGCGTCCAGGGCCTTTCGTCCCGGCCTAGAATCGAGGCCATGCGCATCCACGTCGCCACCGATCACGCCGGCCTCGAGCTCAGTGCCACGGTGCGCGCCCACGTCGCGGCGCAGGGGCACGAGGTCGTCGACCACGGGCCGGTCGAATACGACGCTCTCGACGACTACCCGAGCTTCTGCATCAATGCCGCCCGCGCCGTCGCGCGCGACCAGGCGGCCGGGGTGGAGGCGCTCGGCGTCGTCCTCGGCGGGTCGGGCAACGGCGAGCAGATCGCGGCGAACAAGGTGCAGGGCATCCGGGCCGCGCTCGTCTGGAGCGAGGCGACGGCGAGCCTCGCGCGCGAGCACAACGACGCGAACGTCATCGCGGTGGGCGCGCGCCAGCACGCCGTCGACGAGGTTTTGCGCCTGATCGATGTCTTCGTCGCGACACCGTTCCCCGGTGAGGAGCGTCACGCGCGCCGCATCGCGCAGCTCGCCGAGTACGAGTCGACGGGCGCGATCGCCGGCCACGAGATCCACTGACGCCGCCGTGCCCGAGGGTCATTCCGTTCATCGCATCGCGCTGCAGTTCGCGCGGCACTTCGTAGGCGAGCGCGTGAGCACGAGCTCTCCGCAGGGCCGGTTCGTCGAGGGAGCGGGGCTCCTGGATGGCCGCACGATGACGGCCTCGCGCGCAGTCGGCAAGCAGCTGTTCCTCGAGTTCGACGAGGCGCTCTACCTGCGCGTGCACCTCGGCATCTACGGGGCGTGGGATTTCGCCGGCTCGATCGAGCAGGATCCGGTCACGCGGTCGGCGCGCGGCCGCATGGGCCAGACGGGCCAGCACGGCGTCGAGACCACCGAGAGCGAAACCGAGAGCGATGATGCGGCGGATGCTCGGGGCACCGTCGTCGGCGAGCACGAGGATTCGCTCGCCTCGATCGGGGCGCCGCGCCGCGCCCGCCTGCGCATGGGCGAGGAGTCGAGCTCGACGGAGGCGCTCGAGTCGTTCCCCGCCGAGCCCGTCGGTCAGGTGCGCGTGCGCCTGCTCACCGAGCGTGCGGTCGCCGACCTGCGCGGCCCGACGGCGTGCGAAGTGCTGGATGCCGCCGCCGTGGAGGAGGTCATCGACCATCTGGGGCCCGACCCTCTTGTGGACGACCCCGACGAAGGGGAGGAGCGCATGCTCGAGCGCGTGCGCCGTCGCCGCGTGCCGATCGGCCTGCTGCTCATGGATCAGTCGGTCGTGAGCGGCATCGGCAACGTTTATCGCGCCGAGTTGCTGTTCCGGGCGCGGCTCGACCCGCACACGCCCGGCGCGAGCCTGCCGGAGGAGGTCATCCGCGACCTGTGGCGCGACTGGCGGTACCTGCTCGGCGTCGGCGTCGAGACAGGGCAGATGCTCACGATGGACGGTCTCGACGAGGAGGGCCAGCGTCGTGCTCGGCGCAACCGGGCCGACCGGCACTGGGTCTACAAGCGGGAGGGCCTGCCGTGCCGCATCTGCGGCACGCACGTCGTGCTCGAGCTCGCCGCGGCCCGCAAGCTCTACTACTGCCCGTCGTGCCAGCAGTGACTCTGGAGCGGGCACTCAGCGATGGCGCGGGCGACCCCACGCGTGCGGGTAGTGTCGTCGCGGAACGCCACGTGACGATCTCCCGAGACCGGCCAGAGAGGACAGTGCATGATCCGCGCGATTCTTAACGCGCGACCGCTGGGCGGTCACGACCCGATCGACGTCACGGTCGTCGACGGCGTCATTGCGAGCATCGCACCCGCGGGCACGGTCGCTGCACGCGACTTCGCCGAGGGCGAGGCGGTCGACGTCGAGGGGCGCTGGCTGCTGCCCGGCCTGTGGGACGAGCACGTGCACTTCACGCAGTGGGCGCAGCACCTCACCCGTCTCGACCTCTCCGGTGCCGAGACGGCCGCCGAGGCGGTCGCGATCGTGCGCTCGGCGATCGTGCACGGCGAGTTCGAGGACGAGTCGGTCATCATCGGCGGCGGCTTCCGCGACGGCCTGTGGCCGGACGAGCCGACGGCGGAGCTGCTCGACACTGTCGTGCCCGACCGGCCCGTCGTTCTCATCAGCGGTGACGTGCACTGCGCGTGGCTCAACACTCTCGCGCTCGAGCGCTACGGCTTCGACTCGCCCGATGGCATCCTCCGCGAGGAGGAGGCTTTCGCGGTCACGGCGATGATCGACGCCTCCACGAACGAAGAGCTCGACCGCTGGGTCGCGCAGGCCGCGGCCGACGCGGCAGCCCGCGGCGTCGTCGGCATCGTCGATCTGGAGATGCGCTGGAACCACGCCGACTGGCAGCGGCGCGTCGCCGAAGGCTTCGACACCCTGCGCGTCGAGTTCGGCATCTACCCGGACGACCTGGATCGGGCGATCGAGGCCGGGCTGCGCACGGGCGACAGCGTGGGAGGCACGGTCTCGGTCGGCCCGCTCAAGGTCATCACCGACGGCTCGCTCAACACGCGCACGGCGTACTGCTGCGACCCCTACCCCGAGGAGGCGCCGAACCCGTACGGGCGACTGCTCGTGCCGCCGTGCGACCTGCAGCCGATGCTCGTGAAGGCCCGCGACGCGGGGCTCGCGGCGACGGTGCACGCGATCGGCGACGCGGCCAATCGCCTGGCGCTCGACGCCTTCGCCGCGCTCGGCGGCGGGGGGCGCATCGAGCACGCGCAACTCGTGCACGAGGCCGATGTGCCGCGGTTCGCCGCTCTCGGGGTCACGGCGAGCGTGCAGCCCGAGCACCTTCTCGATGATCGGGATGTCGCGGCTCACTACTGGCGCGGTCGCACCCAGCGTGCGTTCGCCGTGCGCTCGCTCATCGACGCCGGCGCCCACGTCGTGCTCGGCTCGGATGCTCCCGTGGCGAACCTCGACCCGTGGCGGGCGATCGCGGCCGCGACGACGCGCACGCGCGACCATCGCGAGCCGTTCCACCCCGAGCAGTGCATCAGCGTCGTGGAAGCGATCGGATGCTCGACGCGCACGCGCGTCGAGGTCGGCGAGCCCGCCGATCTCATCGCCGTCGAGTTCGACCCGCTCGAGGCGGACGAAGCGCTGCTGCGCACGATGCCGGTGGCGCTCACGCTGCTCGGTGGGCGCGTGACGTTCAGCATCATCGACACGGTGCGCACGCCGATCGAGGTTGTCGAGCTCTGAACCGACGAACCCGGCCGCCGCGCTCGCGCGGCAGCGGCGCTACTCGGCGATGTGCGAGTAGAGGAACCAGCGGTCCTGCTCGAGACCGTTCGTGATCGCGATCGCGATGTCCTGGCTGACCGGGTCGATCTCCTCGAGACCCTCGATCGCGGCGCGCAGGCTCACGAGCGTCGCGTCGATGCCCGCGATGATGTCGGCGATGAGCACGTCGGTCTTCTGAAAGCCGGCCGTGACGCCGGGCACGGTCGCCTTCTGCGCGATCGTGGCGGTGCGCGCGTCGAGCGGCAGTCCGAGGGCGGCGACGCGCTCGGCCGCGAGGTCGGTCCACTCGCGCGTGTGCTCGACGAGCGTGTCGAGCAGCTCGTGCACGGGCTGGAAGTTGCTGCCCCGCACGTGCCAGTGCGCCTGCTTGCCCTCGAGGGAGAGGGCGGTCAGGTCGATGACGATGGGGGTGAAGTACTGGGCGACTCCAGAGGTGAGGGCGGGATCCTTCGCGCCCTTGGGGGCGTCGGCGACGGTGGTCATGGAAACTCCTCCTTGTGTAGGGGTCGTGTGCTGTCTCACCGTAGAACAGCGCCCTGAGTGCATCCATTCCACCGTCAGGCGGCGTTCAGGTTCGCGACAGCGGGGCGCAGCTCAGCGCAGGTCGGCGATGCGGCGCGCGACGGCGCGCACGTTCTGCACGCGGCGCTCGTAGCGGGCGGCGAGCAGCACGACGATGATGCCGGCAAGGCCCAGCCAGATCCACCACTCGACCGCGCGGCCGACCTGCTCCAGCAACGGCCAGGACTGCACGAGCAGGTGCGTGAGCAGCACGGTACCGCCGAGTACGAAGGGCGCCTGCAGTCGTCGCTGCAGGGCGAGCACGAACACGAGAGCAGCGACCGCGCCGAGGGCGATCGCGCGCCACAGCGGTTCGCCGGCGCCATCGATCGCGAGCAGGGAGGGAACGAGCAGAGCGAGGATGCCCGGCCCGAGCCACGGCCAGCTGCGGGCCCTCTCCTCCCGGCCCAGCTGCAGCGTGCCGATGCCGAGCAGCGCGAACGCGAGCGGCACGCTCACGAGCTCGACAGGCTGCACGGCGTTGAGCACGCCGGCGAGCGCGGCGACGGCGGCCGCGAGCCCAGCAGCGGTCGCGGCGACCGCGAGCCGCGTGCGGGTCGCGGCGGCGAACCACGCGAGGAGGGCGAGCGCTGCGAGTACGGCGACGAGCAGCACGATGCGCACCTGCTCGAGAGCGGGGAGTGCCGCTCCGCCGGCCGAGCCCAGGAGCTCTCCCAGGCGCACGACCTGTGCGGCCGCCACGAGCGCGACGCTGCCGAGCCCGACGACGACCATACCGAGGGCGAGCCCGCGGAAGGCCGCGTCGAGTCGGTGCCCGATCGTCAGCGGCAGCACCGCGAGCACCGCTCCGAGAGCACCGACGACGATGAGGCGCCAGGGCTCATCGACGCCGCTCACGGCGGCGAGCGGCAGGAGTGCGAGGCCTAGGGCCGCGCTCGCGACGATCGCGACGCCCGCCGTGGTGCCGCGACCGGCGCGGGCGATGAGCGCGGCGATGAGCAGTAGGGCGCCCGAGACGGGCAGCACGAAGGCCTCGAGCCGGGTGAACTCGGAGTCGAGCAGCAGCGTCCACAGCGCCGCGGTCGCGAGGGCGACCGCGAGCCAGCCGAGGTGGCGCCGCGGGCTCGACGACCCCACGAGCCCGCCGGCGCTCGTCGCCGTGAGCACTGTCACGGCGGCGGCGACGAGCAGGGCGAGGGCCGCCGACGCGGGGGCAGTCTCGGCGAGGTCGAGCAGCGCGAGCGCGAGCACCGTGGCACCGACGGCGCCGATGGCGATGTCGGTCGCGAGCCGCAGCCGGGCATCCTCTCGCTGTCTCCCGCTCACGGCGAGGGCGATCGCCGCAACGATGACGAGGGTCGAGAGGGCGAGCGGGAGCGTGAGGTCGGCCAGACCGCGGTCGTCGGCGAGGGCGATGCCGCCCCGCACGACGACGAGAGGGATGGCGATGCGCGCCGCCCACTGCTCGATGCGGTGGCCGCGCGCGCCGAGCACGGTCAGCGCGCCGAGCAGCGCGGCGATTGCCGCGACGTACGGCACCGCGGCCTCGGGGTCGAGCGCGAGTGCGAGCAGAGCACCCGCGAGGGCGACGCCTCCCGCGGCGAGGCGCTCGACGGGCTCGAGGCGCCCGAGTGCGACGGCCAGCAGGAGCACCGTCGCGAGCAGCAGGGCGACCGTCGGCACGCCCCACTCGAGCCCGAGGCGCGTGAGCTCCGACTCGACCGCGCCGGCGACACCGACCACGAGGGTGGCGGCGACACCGAGACTGAGCCCGCGCACCCACCGACGCGGGGTCGTGGTGCGCGCGAGCAGGATCGCCAGGAGCGCGACCGTGAGTCCGACCATCCAGCCGCGCTGCACCGCCCAGCCGATCGCGAAGGCGCCGAACGCAGAACCGATGATGAGGGGGGCGAGCGTGGCCACAAGCGCGCCTCGGTCGTCGTCGCTCGCCGCGGGCAGACCCGCTCGGAGCGCGACGACGCCGCCGACCGACAGTACGGCGAGCAGCAGCATGACGAGCCACCAGGGGCCTGCGAGCGGCACGGCGAGCACGATGATGACGGCGAGTGCGGGGCCGAGCGCGCGAGCGCGCGACCGCAGGCGACCCACGCTCGCCCAGCTCGCCGCGAGCAGGCCCGCACTGAGGGCGAGCGCGCCCAGAGCCGCGAGCACGGCGGGCTCGGGCGTCGCGACGGCTCCGCTGACGGAGCCGGGCAGCACGCGGATGCCCGCGGTCGCGGCCTCCGCGAACGCCGATGCGGCGACGAGGCCCGCGAGGGCGGCCGCGATAACTGCCGCCACGGCGGCCGCGAACGTGCCGCTCGCGAACCCGGTGCGCCAGACGCCGGGCACACTCGAGCGGCGCCACAGCTGCTCGCCGACGACGGCGATCACCACCGCGGCGAGCAGGGGCATGCTGACGGTCGCGCGATCCTGGTCGACGCGCAGCGTCGTCGCGAGCACGCCCACGAGCACCGCGAGGGCGCTGCCGGCTCCGAGCGCGGCGGCCGTGAGGCTGTCGAGCGCGCGGCGGCGCTCGCCTGACTCGAGCGCGAGCGGGGCGAGGTGCGCGGCGGCGAGACCACCGAGCGCGAGGCCGCCGAGCAGCGGTGCGAAGCGTTCTGCGGGCAGCAGGTCGACGAGACTGACGAGCGCGACGCTCGCGGCGAGTGCGCCGACGGACCGCGCGACGATGTGCGCGGCCCGACGGGTCGCGGGGCGGTGGCGAGAGGCGACACCACCCGAGAGCCCTGCGGTGCCGACCGCGGCGAGCGCGCCCAGGAAGGCGGCGAGCAGCTCCCCGGCGTCGCTCGAGAACGGAGCGCTCAACTGCACCACGAGCTCGGCGGTCGCGAGCCCCGCGCCGATCGGCAGCAGCGCCGCGGCGGCGACGGCCGGGCTCGCCAGGCACCCCCAGCGCGACCAGCCGGCGGCGACGACCCCGACGATGAGCAGGGCGACGCCCCAGTAGCCGCGCTCCGGCAGGGAGCCGAGGCCAGCCGGGTCATTGAGGCGCAGCGCCCACGCGTCGAGCACGAGCACGATCGTGCCGAGCGCGGCGATGCCTTCCGCGGTCGCGGTGAGACCACGCCGCGAGAGCACGGCGGCGGCGGCGAGCGTCGCGAGGGTGCCGGCGCCGATGATGAGCATGCGCACGGTCTCGCCGTACGTCACGAAGGCGTAGACGAGGCCGAAGACGGCGAACACCGCGAGCAGCGAGATGCCGACGACGACGAGGGCGATCTGGATGCTCGAGCGGCGCTTCCCGTCGTGCGCGGTCGGGGCGGGCGTGGGCGTGGGCAGGGTCGCGGGGCTGCCGGGTGCCGGGGCCGGGGTCGGTGCCGGTTCCACGGCCGACGCCGCGGGCGCCGTGCTCATGGCAGCCGGAGCCGGCGCTGCGACCGGCGGTGCGACCTCGGCCGGCCCCGCCGCTGCGCGCTGCGCCGTCTCGCGTCGGATGCGTCCGACGAGGTCGGCGCGAGCATCCAGATCATCGGCGATGCGCGTCGAGAGCGCGGCGAGCTCGGCCGTCGCCGGGTGGGTGAGGTCGAGGCCGCACGTGCCGCACGTCGTGCTGCGCAGCACGGCGAAGCACGCGGGGCACGTCCTCGTCGACCGCAGGTCGGCGGGCGTGCGCGGAAACCGCATCGTGCCGGCCCAGAACCTGTCGGGGCGTGCGCCGCCGCCACCGGAGTCGCTCATACGCACACCGTACTGGCACCACGTCCCGCACCAGCAGACCCCTCCCCAGCGCGCAGCGCGCGCCGAGGCGGGGTGCGTGCCCCACCCGGGGGAGCCGCAGACGATCGACACGCGAAAAACGTTGGGTCGCGCCCGGCGGTGCGGGGTCGTCAGAATGGCGGCATGACGGTCAGCCGCGCGCAGTTCGCCGCGCTCTACGAGCAGTACCTGCCGGCGGTGAGCGCCTACCTGCGGCGCCGCGTCGAGCGCGACGACGTCGACGATCTCGCGGCCGACGTCTTCGCGGTCGCGTGGCGCAAGCGCGACGCGGTCGCACCGGGGGAGGAGCTGCCGTGGCTGTACCGCATCGCCGGCTACCTCGTCGCGAATCACCGGCGCCGCCTCGCCGCACGAGCTTCCGTGCTCGGCTGGTTCGCCGTGCCCGACTCCGCACCGGCCGCCGACGCCGCCCTCGACGGGGACCCGGCGCTCGCCGAGGCGTGGGCCTCGCTGAGCGCGACGGAGCGCGAGGTGCTCGCCCTCGTCGTGCTCGACGACCTCGCGGTCGCGGATGCGGCGGTCGCGCTCGGGGTCACGCCGAACGCCGTGAGCGTACGGCTGCATCGCGCGAAGAAGTCGCTCGCAGCGGCGCTGGGCGCATCCGGCGATTCTGACCCTGCCTGACTGCGCCGCGCGGTGAAAGATCCATCGGCGCCGCGACGTAAACCAGGTATGAACGATTCTTCTGAGAACCTGTCGCAGCGTCTGCGCCGCTCCTTCGCGAGCGAGAACAGCACCGACGTGTCGCCTGACCTGTCCCCTGACGTGGTGCACGGCGCAGCTGACCGGCGTGCGCCGCGCCTCGTGAACCACGGGCGCGTGACGCGAGCCGCGAGCCTCTCCGTCTCGGCGGTCGCCGCCGTCGCGGTCGGCGCCCTCGTCGTCGCGAATCCGTTCGCGCCGCAGCCGCTCTTCACCGCGGCAGGCACGGGCACCGCGAGCGCGCTCTCGGCGGCGTCGGAGTCGGCCGACGCCGACCTGCGCATCGCGCAGTGGATCGACTACGAGTACCTGCCGGGTGACGGGCTGTCGACGAGCGGCGGGCGCGGTTCGGTGTACGCCCTGCAGCGCACCGGCAGCCCCGAGAGCGTGCTCGCTGACGTCTCGGCGCGCTACGGCGTCGAGGGTGCCGCGGAGCGCACCGAGTACTTCGACGAGCAGTACCCGAGCTACGTGGTCGGGCCGGAGGACGGCTCGGCGCCGTCGGTGACGATCTCGTGGGTGGGCACGGCCAACTGGTGGTTCAGCAACCCGGGCGGCTACCCGCAGGTGACTCGTGACGACGAGACCGAGTTCGTCGAGCCGCGGCTCGAGGATTCGCTCGCACCCGGCGAGGCGGAGGCGCGCTCGCTCGCGCAGGAGGCCTTCGCGGCGACGGGTCTCGAGGTCGCGCCCGGCGACATCGCGGTCACGGTCGACCCGTACCAGACGATGGCGAGCGCCTACCTGACGGTCGACGGCGTCGCGACGGCCCTCGACTGGGGCATCGCGTGGTCGGCGCAGACCGGTGAGCTCGTGTGGGCGTACGGTCACGCAATCGAGGTCGTCGAGCGGGGCACGTTCGACACGGTGTCGGCGGTCGCGGCGGTCGACCGCTTGAGCGACTGGCGCTGGTTCGGCGCAGCTGGCCCCGACTACCAGGGCGGTTACAGCATCCTGGCCGCCGAATCGGGCGTAGCGCGCGACGCGATCGACGGCGGGGCGGATGCTCCCGTCTCGTCGCCTGAGGGCTCCGAGCCGGGCGAACCAGGAGTGGGCGAGCCGGTGCCGGCCGAACCGATCGAGCCGGGCGAGGGCGAGCCGATCCCGGTGGAGCCGGACGGCGGTTCGGGCGGCGGCGCAGGTGCCCCCGACGAGGAGCCCGCGCCGGAGCCGACCGAGCCCGGCGAGAGCGAGCCGATCCCGACCGAGCCGGAGCCCCTACCCGAGCCGCTGCCCGAGCCCGAGACGGTCACCGTGACGGTCGAGGACGCGGAGGCGACGCTGCTGCTGCTGTGGGATGCCGAGGGCAACGCCTGGCTCGTCCCGGGCTACGCGATGCAGCAGCCGGAGGGCTGGTGGAACGCGGTCGTGTCTCTCGTGGAGGGTGTCATCGCCCTGCCCGAGCCGATCGACCCGGGCATGATCGAGCCTGGCATCATCGAGCCTGCGCCCGCCGAGCAGTAGTCGCGCGGGCTTCGGTCACTCATCGCTATCCGTCGCAGCAAGGCCGTGCATCCCGTGCACGGCCTTGCTAGCGTGTCCGGTTCAGGGCCGCGATACGACGACTGAGGTGACGTTCGATGACGACGCGACGCACGCGGCGAGGCCGCGCGACCACGGCAGCAGCTCTCCTGAGCGGGGTGATGATCGCGTCCCTCGCCGGGTGCTTCCCTGTCGGCCCGGGGGTGGGCGGCGACGGCACGGACGGCGAACCGCTCGTGACTCCCGACGACTCGAACGGCGGGACCGACGACGCGGAGTCGAGCCCCGACTGGCTCGACGAGTCCGATCCGCAGGCCCGCGCAGAGGGCTGCCTCGTGGGCACGTGGACTCTCGACAACGAGGCGTGGGGCGCCGAGGTCATGTCGCTGCCGGAGTTCGCGGGCGGCACGGCGACGTTCTCGGGCGAGATGGTGCTCGACTGGTCGGCAGACGGCGCCTACGAGATGCGCGCCGACGAGCACACGATGGACGCTCGCGTCGTGGGCAACGGCGCGGATGCCGACGTGCAGATCGTCTTCGACGGGGTCGAGGGCGGCACATGGACCGCGTCGGGCGACACGCTCTTCGCGATGGACCCCTCCGGCGAGGACTTCACGACGACCGTCAGTGCGGAGATCGACGGTCAGTCGGTCCAGGTCGAGGCGCGCGAGATCGCGACCGATGCCTGGAGTGGCAGCCTCGAGGTCGACTGCCAGGTCGACACGCTCGCGACGACGACGACCGAGGAGTCCGACGGTCAGGTGCTGACCGCGGTGTGGACCCGCGACTGAGTCGCCCCTGTGGTTGCGAAGGTGGAGGGGATGACGAGAATCGAACTCGCACCATCAGTTTGGAAGCCGCTCCCGACCCTGTTGCCGTGACTCGCCGCCTCCGTTTGAGAGAGACCGCTTCGCGCTGCTTTGCAATGTGAATTCCGGGATTCTCGGGTTTTGCGGCGCTTCTCAAGTGGTCGCATTCGGTCAGGTTCCGATCGCCTCGGCGGAGATCGGCCGCCCTTTTCCTGACTCTCGCGCGCTTACCTGCAATCGACCAGCGTTGCCGGGTTCGCGCCCACCCGCGGAGGCAGTGTCGGAGGCCTGGCCTACAATCGGCGCATGGCGCAATGCACTGCTCCTGTAGAAGGTCACCGCACCGCGAGCGGTGCTGCCAATTGCCCTGCGTGCCGCTATAGCTACGGCGCGCGGCGCACCTACTACTCGCCGACGCCCGTCTACAGGCCGACCCCTCCGCCCCGGCCCAGGAGGTATTCAAGCTTCAGCAGCCGCTCGTCTGGTGGAGGTCGGAGTCGTAGCAGTTCGAGCCGGACGCGCCGGTCGACCGTCTCCTACTCCGTGAGCGAGTACCAGACCCTCAACCCGGTGCGTGTGCAGGTCGTCAGGGTCGTTCAGACCGACACGGCGCGACGCGATCTGTTCCTCTGCCACGCCTGGGACGACCGGCAGGGCGCTGCGCTTGAGTTCCACGACTTCCTGACAGACCTCGACGTCACGGTCTGGTTCAGTGAGATGGATGTGCCCCTGGGGACGTCCCTCATACGCAAGATCGACCAGGGACTCGCAAACTCGAATGCGGGGATCGTGCTCGTCACTCCGGCCCTGTTCTCAAGCTTGAGCAACGACGGGATCGCCGCGCAGGAACTCTCCGCGCTGCTCGCGACTGATCGAGTGATCCCGATTGTCCACGGCACGACTTTCGAGGAACTACGTCGGCATAGCCCGCTGCTCGCCGCCCGATCGGGGCTCGACACGGCGGACTACACGTCGATGGACGAAGTCGCCGCCAAGGTTGCGGACACGGTCGTCGTCGACTGAATTCATATAGCCGCGGCTGCGCTGCGTCCGCCTACTCGCGTGTGTCGTCCACGTTGTGGTCATCCGGCCACGGTCCGAAGATGGTCTTCCTGGACACCAAGTAGCCGTAGATCAGGCGGACCAAGACGATTACCCCTGCCAGACCACCAATCACAATGCCGACACCCCAGGCGACCTGATTGGCAAAGATCAAGGCCACGCCTACTGCGGTCATGTTTGCGAAGAGCGCCAGCAGGAAGCCGAAACGGAACTCTTTCCGAGTCCCTCCCTCCATCTGCGCCAGCACGCCCGTGCGCGGGGGCCGGACTGCTTGTGAGCCTGCCTCGTACTCATGGACGACTCGAAAGCGCTCCGCGAGCAGCCGAATGCTTCGCCGGATTGCGTTACCGAGAAAGACGACCGAGAACGCGATGGTGTTCACGGCACTAAGCCAGTTGGGGCTATTCAACGTCCAGAGGTACGCCTGAATCGGAGCAAGGATCAGCCAGAAAACGATCTCCGCGTAACGTCTGGCGGGCAGGAGCAGGCGGCCCACAAGTCGCGCCGTCGTTCGAATCAGTTGCTCCTGAAGCAGCACACGACGGTGCTCGTTGGTCTCGGCCGCTAGCGTCTCGCGCAGCCACTTCTCTCGACCGCGCAGGATCGCGGGGAGCGTGAACTGGTTGACTGCGACGACAAGTCCCACCAGAGACACGAGCACCGCGAGGGACCGCGAGAGCCAGTCGAGTGCCACGGTGAGATCGATGTCCGCCACGACATGAGGGTAGCGGCGGCGCGGCCCGGGAGTCAGCCATCCTCGGGATCGGCGGGTGCTGATCAGGCTGTGGGAAGAGGTCTCCGAAGTCTGATGTGAGGCGGACGTCCAGCCAGATTGCCTCGACGGCGCGGTTCCAGGCGTTGCTCTCGACCTCGTCCAGCAGGGCGACGACGTCAGGGTTCTCTAGGTCGCCCATCGTGACCCCGTGACCGTCGGGCAAGTCGGCCAGTATCCGCCGGTAAAGCACGTCGATTTCGGCCTGGTATGCGAGGGCGACGGCGCGCAGCCTCTCTCCCCCGAGCCTTCACCGTCAGCCCTCAGCCCTGCGTGTGAATGCCGCGAAGCGCCCGACCTCGGCCGAGTTGTCGCTGACGTACAGGTGCCGGTACACCCGCCCCACCGAGTGCGGCGGCGTTCGCGACAATCGCCGCAAGTCGATCACCGGACGCCCCATACCGCCCACGACCCGCGAGGCGGTCCGCGGCCAGGGCGCTATGCCCAAACAGGATCGGCAGGCGCCAATCCGCGGCTTCTAAGAGTTTCCGTTGTTCTCGGGGTCGTGTTCCCAATGGCCGTCGACAGTGACCGTGAGCCCGTAGGAGTCCAAGACCTGCTTCAGCTCGTATAGGTCGTTCCCGGCGCGGAACGTAGCCAGCAAATCGTCACCGCGTCCGGTGACGTGGATCGCGAGCAGCCGCACGATCATCTGATTGATCTCGCTGACGGCATAGGTCTCGCTGTGCTCGGGAAAGTCGCCGCGGTCGTAGTGCTTCACGTCGTTGTAGTTGTTCGCGATTGCTCTCGCAAGTCCGAGGCGGTCCCTGATCCGTTCGGGCCACAACACGTTGAGTGTTTCGAGGCACCGGTACACGTAAGTCGCGGTGGTCTTGCGTCCGCCGTCAGAGTAGGTAGCGTTCTCGCCCGGTTGACGGCCGAGGATGCTGCCAGCTGCTTCGATGCTCATGGAGGTCGAGATCACGACGTCCTCGATGTATCCGCCCTTACGTCCGACCACACTGACGCTTGGGAGGATGAACCGCTCCCAAGTTTCGTAGTTGTCGGACCACGTCTCAAGGCCGACCTCGCCGATCTGCACCATGTGCGCCAGGGGACGCCTCAGTTCCTTCCTCGACGGCACGTCGATGCGCCGTTCTCGATAGGTGGCGCGGCTGACGATCTCGGTAGGCGGATAGTCGTAGATTCGCCCGTCATTCATGCGAGCGGTGTACCGGTCATCGCGCAGCTTGTGCTCCCGAAATGAAAGTAGACGTCCGAAAAGGAAGACCATGAGATTGGCAACCTTGCGCTGCTCCACGAAGTGATCCCAGAAGGGGCGTGGACCCGACTCGAAGGTACTCCGTAGCGTGACGTTGTCTTGGATGGTCGTCTTGCGCGTGTACCCGTCCTGCTCCGGGGCATGATGCCAGCCCGCGCGAAGAGTCATAGTCGCTTCGCCTTGACACCATTTGAGGGCCTCGCCCGCATGGAGTCGAAGTGTCACCTCTTGGACCCGTCCCTCGTCGTCAGTCACGTGATCCTCGTCGACGGCAGAGGAACGCACCCACTCGTTGAGCCCGTCGAGGCGGCTGTCCATCTCGTTCATGAGCAATGGGTCGGCCAGGGGCCCGTCTCGGTTTCCGAGAACGGTGAGCGTTGGGCGGAGCGTCCCGATCGACGTGCGGCGTCCGCCCCAATTCTCGGAGTGCCCATTCCACTGAACGTCAAACAACGAAAACGTCCCTTGTGGAGTGAGGAGCAGCATGTTGTTCGGAGGAGTTTGCGAGTCAAACCACGCTCGAACGTGCTCGAACTGCTCAGCAGCCGAACTCGAGAGGTAGGGCACGTCTACGACAACCCCTTGCTCGCGCGTGAGCCGAAGCGTCGCACCAACAAATGGCGTGCCCTCTACACCGTCAATTATCAGCCCGGCGATGCTGTCACCAAACTCGATCCGCTCCATTGCCATGCCCAGATTGTCCCGCAAGGCGGCGATATGGGCGCTCAGAACGCCGAGGAAATGGAGGGACGGACGGGAATCAAACCCGCGTAGTTAGTTTGAGCGTCTGCGCGTCGAGCGGTGTGCCGATATTCCTTCGGCGGGCCAGAGGGGCTGACGAGAATCGAACTCGCATCATCTGTTTGGAAGACAGAGGCTTTACCACTAAGCTACAGCCCCGAGATTGGCGGGTTTCCGCCAGTATTTCGGTATCTGGTGCCCAGCGTAACGCATGCGACCCGGCGCTCGGCGGTAGCACTCCACTACTCGGCTAGACTTGCCGAGGCCATTTTTCGTAGCGACCTGCGTCGTGACGCGCTTGGTCACGGTCACGGTCGCGGGGCGTAGCTCAGCTTGGTAGAGCGCCCGCTTTGGGAGCGGGAGGCCGCAGGTTCAAATCCTGTCGCCCCGACCACGCCCGCACGACGCCCACATGACGTCCACACATTCAGGAGATCCTTTTGGTTCAGTCCACGGCCACGAAGCTCAGCCCCACCCGCGTCAAGCTCGCCATCACGGTGACACCGGAAGAGCTGAAGCCGAGCATCGAGCACGCCTACAAGCACATCGCCGAGTCGGTGACCATTCCCGGCTTCCGCAAGGGGAAGGTGCCGCCGCCCATCATCGACCAGCGCGTCGGTCGTGGTGAGGTGCTCAACCACGCTGTCAGCGAGGGTCTCGACAAGTTCTACCGCGACGCGATCGCCGAGCAGGGCTTGCGGGCCCTCGGCCGCCCGAGCGCCGACGTGAAGGAGTGGCCGAGCGAGAAGGACTTCTCCGGCGACCTGCAGGTCGAGGTCGAGGTCGACGTGCGGCCCGAGTTCGACATCCCCGCCTATGACGGCATGACGATCGAGGTCGAGGCGACCGAGGTCAGCGACGAGGAGGTCGAGGAGGAGCTGCAGAACCTGCGCAGCCGCTTCGGCACGCTCGTGACCGTGGACCGCCCGGCGACGACCGGCGACTTCGTGCAGCTCGACCTCGTCGCGAGCGTCGAGGGCAACACGGTCGACACCGCCAGCTCCATCTCCTACGAGGTGGGCTCGGGCGAGCTCATCGAGGGCATCGACGAGGCCGTCGAGTCGCTCACCGCGGGCGAGACGACCACGTTCGAGTCGAAGCTGCTCGGCGGCGAGCACGAAGGCAAGATGGCGCAGATCGAGGTCACCATCCAGTCGGTGAAGGAGCGCGAGCTTCCCGAGGCTGACGATGACTTCGCGCAGATCGCGAGCCAGTTCGACACGATCGGCGAGATGAAGGATGACCTGCGCACGCAGCTCGCCCAGCAGAAGTCGTTCGGCCAGGGTGCTGAGGCACGCGACAAGCTGCTCGCGGCGATGCTCGAGCAGGTCGAGATTCCCGTTCCGGACTCGCTCATCGAGGGCGAAGTGCACCGCCACCTCGAGAACGAGGACCGCCTCGAGGACGACGCGCACCGCGCCGAGGTCACCGAGTCGACGACGACGACGTTCCGCAACCAGATCTTCCTCGACGCTCTCGCCGAGAAGGAGGAGGTCAAGGTCAGCCAGGACGAGCTCACCCAGTACCTCATCCAGGGTGCGCAGCAGTACAACATGGAGCCCGGCGAGTTCATCAAGATCCTCGACCAGAACGGGCAGATCCCCGGCATGGTCGGCGAGGTCGCCCGCTCGAAGGCGCTCTCCGTCGCCCTCAGCAAGGTCAGCGTCGTCGACTCGAAGGGCAAGCCCGTCGATCTGACCGCATTCACGGCGGCCGCGACCGCGCCCGTCGCCGAGAGCGGCGACGACCACGAGGGGCACGACCACTAGTAGTCACCTCCGCGCGCAGCGCGGTCACGAGGGGCTCGGCGCCGCAGGTGCCGGGCCCCTCGTGCATCCCGAACCCGGCGCAGGCGCGCCGCTCTCTGCCCACGGCGAACATGACGGATGCGGCGGGCCGCCTCGCGTAGATTCGAAGCACGAGACGAACAGGAGCTCCCCACATGGCCGAACCGACACTGCCCAACAGTGTTTTTGACCGACTGCTCAAAGACCGCATCATCTGGCTCGGGTCAGAGGTGCGCGATGAGAATGCCAACGAGATCGCCGCGAAGCTGCTCTTGCTCGCCGCGGAGGACCCTGACAAAGACATCTACCTCTACATCAACTCGCCCGGCGGCTCGGTCACCGCGGGCATGGCGATCTACGACACGATGCAGTTCGTTCCCAACGACATCGTCACCGTCGGCATCGGCATGGCCGCGTCGATGGGCCAGCTGCTGCTGACCTCCGGCACGAAGGGCAAGCGGTACATCACGCCCAACGCGCGCGTGCTGCTGCACCAGCCGCACGGCGGCTTCGGCGGCACCTCGAGCGACATCCAGACGCAGGCGCAGCTCATCAACGACATGAAGACGCGCCTCGCCGAGATCACCGCCGAGCAGACCGGCAAGACGGTCGAGCAGATCAACAAGGACGGCGACCGCGACCGCTGGTTCAGCGCGCAGCAGGCCCTCGAGTACGGCTTCGTCGACCACATCCGCTCCTCCGCGAGCGACGTCGTCGGCGGCGGCGGCACCGAGCACGGCAAGTAAAGGACGGATACGGACACCATGGACACGCCCACTTTCTCCGCAGGCCAGCCCGCCATGCCGAGCAGCCGCTACATCCTCCCCAGCTTCGAGGAGCGCACCGCCTACGGCTACAAGCGGCAGGACCCGTACGCGAAGCTCTTCGAGGACCGCATCATCTTCCTCGGCGTGCAGGTCGACGACGCGTCGGCCGACGATGTCATGGCGCAGCTGCTCGTGCTCGAGTCTCAGGACCCCGACCGCGACATCGTCATGTACATCAACAGCCCCGGCGGCTCGTTCACGGCCATGACGGCGATCTACGACACGATGCAGTACATCCGCCCGGAGATCCAGACGGTCGTGCTCGGTCAGGCCGCCTCGGCCGCGGCCGTGCTGCTCGCGGCGGGCTCACCGGGCAAGCGCCTCGCTCTGCCCAACGCGCGCGTGCTCATCCACCAGCCTGCAACGGGCGACGCCGGCCGCGGCCAGGCGAGCGACATCGAGATTCAGGCGCGCGAGATCGCCCGCCTGCGCGAGTGGCTGGAGGAGACGCTCTCGAAGCACTCCAACAAGACGGTCGAAGAGGTCAACAAGGACATCGACCGCGACAAGATCCTCATCGCGCAGGAGGCGCTCGAGTACGGTCTCATCGACCAGGTGCTCACGAGCCGCAAGAACCAGCCGGCCCTCGCCTCGTAACGAGGCGTCGCCACGAGCGCGGGCCCCGCATCCCTGGATATTTCGGGATGCGGGGCTCGCCTCCTTCTCCGGCTCAGTCAGCCGCGCCGGCGACGCGCCAGCCACACGGCGACGCCTGCGCCGACCGCGAGCAGCACGATCACGCCGCCGATGACGGCGACCGTGCCGAGCACGGCGGCCGACTCGTCGCCGGTTGCCGGGTCCTCGCCGCCGCTCGCCGCCGCGGGCTCCTCGCCGCACGTGGGCGGCACGGGCGAGCCGGCGCTCGCCTCCGCGCCCGCTGCGGGCTCGTAGCGGAACTCGAGCGTGTCGGACAGAGTGTGGCCGTCGGCCGAGACGTACTGGAAGGCCATCGTGTAGTCCCCGGCCTCGCCGAGCGCCGCAGGTGTCGACATCGACGGGCCGCCCACGTCGACGCAGCCGTCGCCGTAGAAGAGCCCGCTGCCGTCGGTCACCTGGATCGCGAACCCCGCGCCCTCGCCTCCCACGTCGAGCATCGCCTCGTTCGTCGTCACGACGAAGAACTCGGGAACCTCGGTGAGGGTCTCGCCCTCCTCGGGCGTCGTCGACACGACGGCGTTGTGGGCTGAGGCGGGCAGGGCGGACCCCGCCACGAGGGCGAGGCCCAGCCCGAGAGATGCCAGGGGAGCGGAAGCGCGGCGCATCGTCTACTGCCCCGCGGTCGTGCGCGCGGTGCGGCGGGTGAGGATCGCCGCGGTGATGCCGCCGGCGCCGATGAGGATGCCGAGGGCGCCGAGCACGCGGGCGAGCACGTCGGGCTGCGTGGTGCTCGCGACAGCCTCCGACTCCGTTCCCGCGGTCTCCGCGGTCGTCTCCTCCGCGTCGCTGTGGCTGCCGCCGTGGGCGTCGCCCGTGGAGGCGGCAAGGGTCACGAGCGGAGCATCCTCGCCCTCCCACACAGCAGTGCCCTCGTCGCACGTCTGCGTGACCGGGAACTCGACCGTGTCGCCGGCCTCCCCGTCGGGCAGCCGCAGGGAGAGCTCGAACGCGTCGCGGAAGCCGTCCTCCAGGCCGCCCGTCGTCGAGGTGTAGACGATCTGGCCGATGCGCTCCGTGACCGGCTCGGCGCCTTCGGCCGCCTCGAGCGGCTCGTCGAGCGGCACCATGACCTTTTCGACGCTCCACAGCGGGTTGATGGTCGGCGTGACGCTCGGAATCGACTCGGGAATGTCGATCGTCACGACCTGCGTGGGTGAGCCCTCGCAGCCGTGCGGCACCGAGAAGGTGACGACGGTGTAGGAGCCGGCGGAGTCGCTCGTGGCGGTCGCCGAGACGTGGGCCTGCGCCGCGACGGGCGCGGCGAGGGCGAGCAGGCCGCCGGCGAGGGCGGCGGCGGTGATGCGGGTGCGGTTCTTCATGGTGTGTCCTTGTCTGAGAGAGAGTTTCTGAGTTCGAGGGCGCGCGCTCGGGTGTGCTCGACGGCACGGCAGTGAGCGGGTCAGGCGCCGGGAAAAGGTGTCTGCGTGAGGGTGCCGCGCTAGACGGCGGCGGCGAAGGCGGGCGGGCCGCGCCGCAGCTTGAGGCGCTGAAGGATGCCGCCGAGCGGCGGGAGGGCGAGTGCCGCGGGGGCGAGGCGCGGCGTGCGGGGCAGCGGCACGGCGGCGGGAGCATCCCGCAGCAGGGCGGCGACCCGCAGGGCCAGCGAGCGCACGACGCGGGCGATCGCGTCGAGGCCGAAGCGCACGAGCAGGAAGGCGACCGCGCCGGCCGCGACGTGGGTGAGCGCCATCGGCAGGCTTGCAGCCCCGTGCGTGGCGACCGCGGGGCTCGCGAGGGAGAGGGGTGCGGTGTGCGCGGCGTGGGCGCTGGCTGAGCTGGCCACGCCTGTGCCGGCGGCAGCGCCGGCGAAGAACGAGAACAGGCTGTGGAAGATCGCCTGATCGATCGCGACCCCGATGAGGATGCGCGGGCTCGAAGGTCGCGCACCGATCACGAACATGCCCACCAGGCCGGACACCACGAGTGCCGTGGCGAGAGCGGCGGTCGACGGCGTGCCGCCCCCGCCGAGAGCGTGCGCGGCGCCGGCGATGACCGTCGCGACGACGCCGACGAGCCACGACGCGGCCACGCGACTGCGTCGCGCGGCGAGACGATCGTGGGTGCTCATGACGGCTCCAGACTAGGTGACGAGGCTTGTGGCTCTGCTCAGCATTCGGAGGCCGGGGGCGCGGCGACGGGTCGGGCTCGGGGTCGACTTCCGGGTCGGTCTGGCGGGGCGCGACACCCGGGCGGGGAGAGGTGCGCGCACATCGTCGGTGCCGAGGGTTAGGCTCGATGCACGTACGCACGGAAGGGGGGCCCCGTGGCCCGCATCGGAGAAAGCGCCGACCTGCTGAAGTGCTCCTTCTGCGGAAAGAGCCAGAAGCAGGTGCAGCAGCTCATCGCCGGCCCCGGCGTGTACATCTGCGACGAGTGCGTCGAGCTGTGCAACGAGATCATCGAGGAGCGTCTCGCCGAGTCGAACGAGAACGAGGCGGCCGAGTTCGAGCTGCCGAAGCCCCGTGAGATCTACGACTTCCTCGGCGAGTACGTGATCGGGCAGGAGGCGGCCAAGCGCTCGCTCTCCGTCGCCGTGTACAACCACTACAAGCGCATCCGCGCCGGTCAGTCGCTCACCTCGGCGGACCAGCTCGCCGACGAGGTGGAGATCGCGAAGAGCAACATTCTGCTCATCGGCCCCACCGGGTGCGGCAAGACCTATCTCGCGCAGACGCTCGCGAAGCGCCTCAACGTGCCGTTCGCCGTCGCCGACGCTACGGCGCTCACCGAAGCGGGCTATGTCGGTGAAGACGTCGAGAACATCCTCCTCAAGCTCCTGCAGGCCGCCGACTTCGACGTCAAGCGCGCCGAGACGGGCATCATCTACATCGACGAGGTCGACAAGATCGCCCGCAAGGCCGAGAACCCGTCGATCACGCGCGACGTCTCCGGTGAGGGCGTGCAGCAGGCGCTGCTCAAGATCTTGGAGGGCACGGTCGCGAGCGTTCCCCCGCAGGGCGGGCGCAAGCATCCGCACCAGGAGTTCATTCAGATCGACACGACGAATGTGCTGTTCATCGTCGCCGGTGCTTTCGCGGGGCTGGAAGACATCATCAGTCAGCGCGCGGGCAAGCGCGGCATCGGCTTCGGCGCCCCGCTGCACGACAAGGCGGAGGAGAAGAACCTCTTCAGCGAGGTTCTGCCGGAAGACCTGCACAAGTTCGGCCTCATCCCCGAGTTCATCGGCCGTCTGCCCGTCGTCACGACGGTCACGCCGCTCGACCGCACGGCGCTCATCGAGATTCTCACCGCACCGAAGAACGCTCTCGTGCGGCAGTACCAGCGCATGTTCGAGATCGACGGCGTCGAGCTCGAGTTCGCCCCAGACGCGCTCGACGCGATCGCCGACCTCGCCGTGCTGCGGCAGACCGGCGCGCGCGGGCTTCGGGCGATCCTCGAAGAGGTGCTGGGGCCGATCATGTTCGAGGTGCCTTCGAGCGACGAGGTCGGTCGTGTCGTCGTGACGCGCGAGGCGGTCATGGAGAACGCGGCGCCGACGATCGTGCCGCGCCGGGCGGCGCAGCGCCGCGAGAAGTCGGCGTAGTTCGCAGGTGGCGCGGCTACTCTGACGCCATGAGCGACTCGTTGCGCGACCGGTTGCGGGCCCTGCCCGACTTTCCCGACGACGTGCCGATCTTCGACCCGACGCGGGCGCCGGCCTCGGCCGAGGACCTGTTCCTCGAGTGGCTCGACGAGGCCCTGCACTTCGGCGTGCACCAGCCGCACGCGTGCACGCTCTCCACGGCCGGGCCCACGGGCCACGTCACGGCGCGCACCCTCATCCTCAAAGACCTCAGCGAAGGCCAGTGGGTGTTCGCGGGCGCACGGTCCACACGCAAGGGCATCGACCTGGCCGCCAACCCCTACGCCGCGTTGACCTTCTACTGGCCGCAGCGGGGGCGACAGGTGCGCGTGACCGGCGAGGTCGAAGAGCTGCCCAGCGAGGTCGCCGCCGCCGACTGGGCCGCCCGACCCGCCGTCACCGAGCCGCACAACCACGACTGGGCCGCGTGGGCCCTGCAGCCCTCCGAGGTCGAGTTCTGGCAGGCCCGCGCCGACCGCCAGCACGTGCGGCACTGGTACCCCGCGCGCTGAGCGCACCTCTGGTCGCGCCGAGCCGCCGTGCCGCGTGCGCTGAGCCCGCCCACGGTCGCGCGCGGCCAAGCATCTCCACAATTCAGGAGTCCGTGCTCCGCTACAGGCTCATGCGGCCCTCCGACGGCGTGTCGCGCGGCTGCGCGCGCACGATCTCCTGAGTTGTGGAGATCGGCCGGAGTCAGCGAGCGAGGGTGCCCACGTCCGCGACGCTAGGCTCGACGGCGTGCTGCAGCCGATCATCGCCGGGGTCATCGGCGCGCTCACGGGGTTCGCGAGCTCCTTCGCGCTCGTCATCGCGGGGCTGCTCGCGGTCGGTGCGACGCCCGAGGAGGCGGCGAGCGGCCTGCTCGCACTGTGCATCGCGCAGGCACTGCTCGCGGGCATCCTCTCGTGGCGCTCCCGCCTGCCCCTGAGCTTCGCGTGGTCGACGCCCGGCGCGGCCCTGCTCGTCGCGGCCGAGGGCTCGACCGGGTCCTATGGAGCGGCGATCGGCGCCTTCATCGTGTGCGGCGTGCTCATCCTCGTGAGCGGCCTGTGGGGCTGGCTCGGCCGTGCCATGACGCGCATTCCTATGCCGCTCGCGGGGGCGATGCTCGCGGGCATCCTGTTCCCCATCTGCATCGCGCCCGTGACGGCGGTCATCGAAGAGCCCCTGCTCGCAGCCCCGGTCATCGTCGTGTGGCTGCTTCTCGTGCGCTGGGCGACGCGGTGGGCGGTGCCGGCGGCGATGCTCGTCGCGATCATCGGCGTGGTCGTCTCGGCGGGCAGCGACTGGATGCTCGGCGCAACCCTCTCGCCGGGCTTCACCCTCACGATGCCGGCGTTCGACCCGCTCGTGATTGTCTCGCTCGGAGTTCCCCTGTACATCGTCACGATGGCGGGGCAGAACGTGCCGGGTTTCGCGGTGCTGACGACGCTCGGCTACCGCGACGTGCCCGCGCGGCGGGTTCTGGCGTCGAGCGGTCTCGCGACGGCGGTGAGCGCGCCGTTCGGCGGGTTCGCGCTCAACCTGGCGGCTCTCACGGCCGCGCTCATGGCGGGCCCCGACTCGCACCCCGACCCCGCCCGACGCTGGGTGGCGCCGGTCGCGGGCGGCGCGACCTACGTGCTGCTCGGGCTCGGCGCGGGCGTCGCGACGGCGCTCGTCGCGGCCGCCCCTCCGATCCTCATCATCGCCGTCGCGGGGCTCGCCCTGCTGGGCGCCTTCACGACGGGCCTGGTGAGCGCGTTCGAGGCGCCGGAGACGCGGCTGACGGCCGCCGTGACGCTCATCGTCGTCGCGTCGGGCGTCGTCGTGCTCGGCATCGGCAGCGCGTTCTGGGGGCTCGTCGTCGGCGCGGTCGTGCTAATTGTGACTCGGCCGCGACGGGTGCCCGACGAGACCCTGCACGACGACACCGTGCACGACGTTGGGCCGCAGGAGTAGGGTCGGGGTCGCCCGCGAGCCGGGCATCCGCACCTGCACGAAGGAGCCACCGTGTCGACCGAGACCGCCAAGCACGCCCGTGACCCGCTCGTGAGCGGTGCCCGCAAGGGGGCCATTTACGGCATCATCATCTCGTTCTCCGGTGCCGCCCTTGTCGGCATCATCGCCCTCCTGGGTGGCGACTTCGGCGAGACGCAGGGCAAGATCCTGCTCACCACGGTGCTGTTCGGGGCGTTCTCGATCACGGCGCTGTGCCACCTGGCGATCGCCGACCGGGCGATGCGCATCGTGGGAGTGAGCGGATTGCTCGCGAGCGGTGTCGCCCTCGTGACGGGTCTCGTGCTCGTTTGGCGCGACTGGGATGCGCAAGACGGCGGTCTGGACTGGCTGAAGATCTTCGCCGCTGCCGGCATCCTCGCCGTGAGTTTCGCGCACGCGAATCTGCTCCTGCTGCTCGCCGGGCGCCGCCGGGCCGCCATCCGGTGGGGGCTTGCGGCCACGCTCGTCGCGATCGCCGTCGTCGCCGTGATGCTGATTATTCCCGTCGTCTCCGACGGCGAGATTCCGGGCCAGGAGGGCGACCTCTACTGGCGCGTGTTCGGCGTCATCGCCATCCTCGACGTGCTCGGCACGGTGGTCGTGCCCGTGCTCGCGCTCTTCCTGCGCGATGGTGCGGGGCCCTCGACGCCCAGCGCGGCAGAGCCGCAGGGCGCCGCAGGGGCGCACCAGGCTGCAGCGACCCTGCGTCTCGAGGTGCCGGCCGACCTCGCCGAGGCGGTGCGCTCGCGCGCGGCGCAGCAGGGGAGCGACCCCGAGGCGGTCGCGCTCGACGCCCTGCGGCGGGGCCTCGAGAGCGTCGACTCGTGACGACGCAGCACAGTGCGCTGCCCCTCGACGAGCGGTCGCGCGAGGCGCTCGCGGCCGAAGGGTTGCGCTACGCGTTCGTCGACGAGCAGGATGCAGCGCTGTTCGATGCCTGGCTGCAGGCCGACCAGCGCGGCTTCCACGCCGAGGCGCTCACCGAGGAGCAGCTGGCCGAGCACCGCGAGGGGCTCGCCTTCGCGCGCAGTATCGGGGTGTGGGACCCGTCCAGCGCCGACCCGGCAACACCGGTCGGCACGGTGGGCTCCTGGCGGTCATCCCTGAGCCTGGGCGCGGGGCGTGAGGGCGCGAGCGCGGGTGCGAGCATCGAGGGCTGGGCGATCAGCGCCGTGACGGTCGCGCCGACGCACCGCCGCCGCGGCATCGCGCGCGCTCTGCTCGAGGGGGAGCTGCGAGCCGCCGCGAGTGCGGGTCTGCCGCTCGCGATGCTCACCGTCTCGGAGGCGACGATCTACGGCCGCTGGGGCTTCGGGCCCGCCACGTGGGCGGCCGACTACAGCGTCGACACGCGCGCCCTGCAGTGGACGGGCCCGCGCCCCACCGGCCGCGTGCACCAGGTGGCGCCCGCGAGCCTGCGCGCCCTCGCCCCGCAGCTCGCGGAGCGTGCGCACCGCCGCGAATCCGGCGAGGTGCCCGGGTGGGAGCACTACTGGCAGCGCATGCTCGGCCTCACGGCGGGCAACTCGCGCGCGAGCAAGCTGCGCGCCGCACGATACGACGACGAGCACGGCACGCCGCAGGGCTTCGCGCTGTACTCGCTCACCGCGAAACCCGACGACTACACGGCGCACACTCTCAGCCTCGACTACCTGTGCGCGGCGAGTGACGACGCGCACGCCGCCCTGTGGCGCTTCGCGCTCGAGCTCGACCTCGTCGCGACGGTCACGGCACTGCTGCGGCCCGTCGACGAGCCCGTGCAGTGGATGGTCTCCAACCCCCGCGCCGTGCGCACGTCGGCGCGCAGCGAGCACCTCTGGCTGCGCATCCTCGATCTGCCCGCGAGCCTGACCGCCCGCCGCTACGCGCACGCCGACACGGTACTGCTGCGCGTCGACGACCCGCTCGGCTACGCGCACGGCGACTGGATGCTCACCTCGAGCACCGACGGAACCGCCACCGTCACCCCCGCCGTGGCCGACCCCGCACCCGAGGCGGCCGTGGTCCGTCTCGGCGTCGACGTGCTCGCCACCGTGCTGCTGGGCGGCGCGCCCGTCGAGTCGTTGCGCGCGGCGGGGCGCCTCGTCGAGGAGCGCCCCGGCTCGGCGGCCCGCCTCGACGCGCAATTCCGCACGACGCGCGCTCCGCACCTCAGCATCTGGTTCTAGGTGCGCCAACCCACCCGCCCCGGCGCGCGTCACCTGTTCCGGAGCAGGTGACGAGTTCCCGGCCGGGAGAGAAGCGCTCCGGCGCCCCTACTCGGTGAGCCCGCGGCGCTGCAGCAGCGGCTCGATGACGGCGTCGCGGCCGCGGAACTCGCGGTACGCCTCGAGCGGGTCGCGCGTGCCGCCGATGCCGAGGATGTGCTGCCGGAACCGGTTGCCGTTCGCCCGAGTGAGCCCGCCGTTCTCGCGGAACCACTCGACCGTGTCGGCGTCGAGCACCTCGCTCCAGATGTAGCTGTAGTAGCCGGCGTCGTAGCCGCCCGGGAAGGTGTGGGCGAAGTACGTCGACGAGTACCGCGTGGGCACGGCCGGGTTGTCGAGGCCGACGCGAGCCAGGGCATCCGCTTCGAAGGCGGCGACGTCGGTGACGGCCTCCGCCTCCTCGGGGCTCAGCCGGTGCCACGCCTGGTCGAGCAGGGTCGCCGCGAGGTACTCGGACGTCGCGAAGCCTTCGCCCCAGGTCTCGCTCGCCCGGATGCGGTCCAGGGTCTCCGCGGGGATCGGCTCGCCGGTGACGTGGTGCACGGCGTAGTCGCCCACGATCTCGGGCCAGAGCATCCACATCTCGTTGACCTGGCTGGGGAACTCGACGAAGTCGCGGTACACGTTGGTGCCCGTGAAGTGCGGGTAGGTGACGTGGGCGAAGAGGCCGTGCAGGGCGTGCCCGAACTCGTGGAAGAACGTGTTCACCTCGTCGAACGTGAGCAGCGTGGGCTCGCCCGCGGCGGGCTTCGGCACGTTGAGGTTGTTGACGACGATCGTCGGGTGGTCGAGCAGCTCGTTCTGCCCGATGAGCTCGTTCATCCACGCGCCGCCGCGCTTGCTGTCACGTGTGTAGAGGTCGAGCAGGTAGAGCCCCAGCTCGCTGCCGTTCTCGTTGTGCACCTCGAAGATGCGCACGTCGGGGTGGTACCCCACCAGGTCAGCGCGCTCGGTGAAGGTGATGCCGTACACGGCGGTCGCGGCGGCGAAGACGCCGCGCTGCAGCACGCGCTCGGCTTCGAAGTACGGGCGCAGCGCCGCGGTGTCGACGTCGAACTCGGCGGCGCGCACCTTCTCGCTCCAGTACGGCCAGTCGTGCGCTTCGATGGGGTGGCCGGCGAGGGCCTCGAGCTTGGCCTGCTCGGCGCGCGCGTTGCGGGCTGCGGCGGGAGCCAGCTTCGCAAGCATGGCGGCGACGTTCTCGGGGGTCTTGGCGGTCTGGTCGGCGGCGACGAACGCGGCGTGGCTGTCGAAGCCGAGCAGTCGCGCTCGCTGCGCGCGCAGGCGCACGATCTCGAGCAGAACCTCGCGGTTGTCGTGGTCGCCGCCACGGGTGCCGCGAGCACGCGAGGCCTGCATGATCCGGGCATGCACGTCACGATTCGTGAGGGACGACAGGTACGGATGCCCGCTCGGCAGCACGAGGGAGATGAGGTAGCCCGACTCGAGCCCGCGGTCACGTGCCGCGGCCTCAGCCGCCGAGATCTCTCCCTCGCTGAGGCCGTCGAGCTCCTCGCGCGTGGCGACGTGCACCGCGAGCGCGTTGGTGTCGGCGAGCAGGTTCTTCTCGAACTGTGTGGTCAGGCTCGAGAGTCGACCGTTGAGGGCGCTCAGCTGCGCCTTCTGCTCGTCGTCGAGGCCCGCGCCCGCGAGCGTCATGCGCGTGTGGTGGCGCTCGATGAGATAGCGCTGCTCGTCAGTGAGGCTCAGCTTGTGGCGCTGCCCGTGCAGCTGGGCGATGCGCCAGTAGAGGGCCGCGTCGAGCATGATGGCGTCCTCGTGGGCGGAGAGCAGCGGGGCGAACTGCTCTTCGAGCGCGTTCGTGGCGTCGCTCGAGTCGGCGCTCGACTGGTTGTAGAAGACCCGTAGCACGCGCGTGAGCAGCTGACCGCTGCTCTCGAGCGGCACCATCGTGTTCTCGAACGTCGGCATGTCCCGCTTCATCGTGATCGCCTGGATCTCGCGCAACTGCTCGGCCATGCCCGCCTCGATCGCCTCGGCGTAGTGCCGCTCCTCGATCTCGGCGAAGGGCGGCAGCTGGTAGGGGAGCGTGCTGGGGGCGAAGAACGGGTTGGTCATGCGGACAGCCTAGAGCCGGGCATCCGTGCCGCTCCTGGGGCCTGCCGTCGCCCCTGACGGCGCCCGCGCCGCCGCCCCGACGCGCCGCCCCGCTGCCCCGCCGCGCCGGGCGACGTGCAAAGGGATGCTTGCAAAGAAGTGCTTGCAAAGAAACGTTTGCATCGCTAGAGTCGACAGCATGACAGCCAGCGCGCACGACCCCGAGACTCGCATCGCCGACCTCGATGGTCTCAAGGCGCTCGCCCACCCTCTGCGGGTGCAGATCATCGAAGCGCTCTCCACGTATGGAGCGCAGACGGCGAGCGGGCTCGGCGAGCGACTCGGCGAATCCAGCGGGTCGACGAGCTACCACCTGCGGCAGCTCGAGAAGCACGGCTACGTGCGCGAGGTCGCCGACCGCGGCACCGCGCGCGAGCGCTGGTGGGAGCGCGTGCCCGGCGCCATCCAGATGGGCAGCCCCGAGCTCGACGAGAGCGAGGCCGGTCGCCAGGCCAGCCTCGTCATCATGCGCGAGTGGTTGCATCACCGCGAGGCCGGCGTGCGCGACATCGTTGAGCGCGGCATGACCGAGCTGCCCCCGCGCTGGCGGGAGGCCACCAACCTCCAGTCGGCCAGCGTTCACGTGACCGCCGAGCAGCTCGGCGAGCTCAATGAGCGGATCGTCGGGCTCATCACCGAGTTCGCCCGCGAGCACCGCGGCCAACGGGTCGTCGGTTCTCGACCCGTCCAACTGCAATATTTCGCCTTCCCCGTGCTCGATGGGCACGAGATTACTGAAGAAGAGACCCCATGACCACCATGAGCATCCCCGCGGGCGGGTACGGCCTGCCCCGCCGCCGTCTGCCGATGATGCGCCGACTCGTGCTCTCCGCCGGGCTCGCGCTCGTCGCGTGGAGCCGTCGCCCCGTGCGGCGTCGCAGCCACGAGGAGCAGGCGCGCAGCATCCGCACCGAATCGATGCGTCAGCACGCAGCGGCGCCGTTCCGCTACGGCGCAGCGCAGTAGGAGAACGGCACACTAGCGGCACCGCATCGCGGCACGAGCGAGGCAGTCGCCTCAGCGGGGCGTGACGCCGTCGGTGATCTCGACGAGGCCGTCGTGGCCCTGGCGGATGACCGTTCCATCGTCCAGCTCGACGACGGGCCGCCCCTCCAACCACGTGAGGGTCCAGCGCCACAGACTCGTGTCTCGACCGAAGAGTTCGCCCTCCACGGCGCGCACGGCGGCGCGAACGTCAGGGTTCAGGCGTGCGGGCGGTTCGGCGCCGACCGCCCAGCGGGTTCCGAGCTGCATGGCTCAGGCCTCCTAGCAGGTGCTCGCGAGCACGTGCTCGCGAGCGGGGGTTCGCGTACGGATGGGTCGCGGTGGCGCCCCCGATGCTACCGGCTCGTCTCCCGCTCGTAGGTGACCCACGTCGTGCGCGTTGCGAGTCGGTCGTAGACCCGCTGCGCGCGCTCGTTGTCGGCGGCGGTGATCCAGCGCAGCGTTCCGCCCCCGTTTGCTGCGGCGTGCTCGGCGACCGCCTCGAGCAGCGCCGTGCCGACCCCTGAGCCGCGGTGGGCAGGGTCGGCGAAGAGGTCGTCGAGAAACCAGCCGGGCCCGGCGAGGAACGTGTCGGGCTGCATGCGCACGTGCGCGAAGCCGACGACGGTACCGTCTGCCTCCGCGACGAACGCCGTGACCGGATGCTCGGGGTCGAGTATCCACGCCCACACCCCGTCGAGCACGCCATCGTCGAAGTCGGTCTCGTAGAACACGCCGTAGGCGGTGAACAGCTCGCGCCAGCGCTCTGCGTCGCCGGGACTCGCCTGTCGAATGGTGATGCTGCTCGCGCTCATGCTCGCAGGCTACTCGGCGCGAGCGTGTCGCACGACCAGCCACTGACTGAGGAAGAGCACGGCGCCGATGACGCTCGCGACGAGCAGGGTGAGCGGGTCGCGCCCGATCGTCACGATCGTGAAGGCGCCGAGGATGATGCCGTCGAACACGATCGTCGCCACGAGGGGCCAGGCGTGCGCACCAGTGTCGCCCCGCAGACGCCGCAGAACCCCCCACTGCACGGCGATGTCCATCGTCAGATACAGGAACACGCCGAGGGAGGCGATCTGCCCGAGGTCGAAGAGCACCGTCACGACGATCGCGAGGCCCGCGGTGATGAGCAGCGGCTGCTGCTCCTTCCACCGGCTGCCGCGGGGTGCCTGGCCCATGTCCTGCAGCATGGCGAAGAGCCGCGAGACCGAGAAGAGGTTGGCGAGCAGCGCCGAGGCGGTCGCGATCACGGCAATGCCGACGGTGAGCGCGACCCCGGCCTGCCCGAACAGCGGGTCGGCCGCGCGCGCGAGCGCGAAGTCGCGCGCCTCGACGATCTCGGGCACGGTGAGGTTCGCGGCCACGGCGACGGTGATGAGCGCGTAGAGACCCGCGCAGATCGCGATGGCGAGCACGATCGAGCGGGGCAGGTTCTTCTTCGGGTCACGCAGCTCGGCGCCGTGGTTGGTGATGGTTGTGAAGCCCTTGTAGGCGAGCACGCACAGCGCCACACCCGCGACGATGCCGAGCAGGCCGGCGTCGCTCGTCGCACCGCCGCCTCCTTCGCCGCCGGTCGTCTCCCCGCTGCTCGACGCGCCCCCGCCCGACGCCACGACGGTGCCGATGATTCCCGCGATCGCGAGAGTCGCGATGCCGACGATCTTGATGACGGCGGTCGCGGTGGCCGAGCGCTCGACGAACCGGTTGCCCACGATGTTGGCGATGGCCGTCGCCGCGATGAGCAGCACGCCGAGGAGGGGCACGAGAATCACCGAGTCCTGCAGACCGAACGGTTGCAGCAGGTACGTGCCGAAGGTGCGGGCGATGAGACTCTCCGCCACGACCATCGACACGTACATGAAGAGCGAGAACGCCCCCGCGACCACGCCGTTGCCGTAGGCGGCGCGCAGCAGCATCGCGATGCCGCCGGAGGTCGGGTTGACGGCGGAGTATCGCGCGTACGCGTGCGAGCTGAGCCCCACGAAGACGGCCGCGGCCAGAAACACCCACGGGAAGACCGCGCCCGAGATCTCGGCCACCTGCCCGACGAGGGCGAAAATGCCTGCCCCGATCATGACGCCCGTGCCGAGCGACACCGAGCCGATGAGCGAAATCCTCTGGTCGTCGCGAGTCATGGGGCGCGAGTATACCCCTGGCCTATAGGGACGCACTCAGGTGTCTGCGAGCCCGACACTCCGGCCGCGACGACAGCGTGTCGCGGCCGTACTGCGGCGTGTCACCCGACACTGTCGGTCTGGCGGACAGCACGTGGCGCCTCGGCGGGCGCGCGCACTCGGGCGCGCGCTCAGGCGCGCTCGGGCGCCTCGCCGAGCTCGATCGCGGTGATCTCGATCGCGTCGCCCTCCATGATGTCGAGCACGTCGATGCGCCCGACCGCCTTGAGGTCGCCGGCCGCCTCAGCGAGCAGCATGGGTGCCGCGAGAGTCGCGTGGGTCACGGGAGTCTTCTGCGACACCTTGGCGTCCGTCTTCGCGCGACGAATGCCGATGAGCGCCTCGGAGACGAGCGGCAGCAGCCCGCTCGGCGCCTCGTCGCTCACCTCGTCAGCGGTCGGCCAGGCGGCGACATGCACGCTGCCGTCGTGGGTCCAGCTCCAGACCTCTTCGGTGGCGAACGGCAGCACGGGCGCGAAGAGCCGCACGAAGACGTCCATGGCGAGGTGCAGCGCGGCGACGGCGCTCGCCTGCCCCTCGGCGCCCTGCGCGCCGTACGCGCGCTCCTTGACGAGCTCTAGGTAGTCGTCGGTGAAGGTCCAGAAGAACTGCTCGGCCACGTCGAGGGCTCGGGCGTGGTCGCACTCGTCGAGCGCTTTCGTCGCGACGCGCACGACCTCGGCGAGTGAGGCGAGCATGTCGCGGTCGAGAGGCTCGGTGATCGCGCTCGCGCCGAGAGCCTCCGCGTCCGCGCCGCCCGGCGCCTCGAAGGAGTGCACGAACTTGGCCGCATTGAGCACCTTGATGGCGAGGCGGCGCCCGATCTTCATCTGCTTGGGGTTCTGCGGGTCGAAGGCGGCGTCGGTGCCGAGGCGCGAGGAGGCCGCCCAGTAGCGCACGGCATCGCTGCCGTGGTCGTCGAGCATCGCGGCCGGGGTGACGACGTTGCCCTTCGACTTCGACATCTTCTTGCGGTCGGGGTCGACGATGAAGCCCGAGATGCCCGCGTGCTTCCAGGGCACGGTGCCGTGCTCGAGCTCGGCGCGCAGCACGGTCGAGAACAGCCACGTGCGGATGATGTCCTGCCCCTGACTGCGCAGGTCGTAGGGGAAGACGAGGTCGAAGAGCTCAGCATCCTCTTCCCACTTGCCGGCGATCTGCGGGGTCAGCGACGAGGTCGCCCAGGTGTCCATGATGTCGACCTCGCCGATGAAGCCGTCCGGCTGGCCGCGCTGCGCCTCCTCGAACCCGGGGGCGGGCATCGAGGAGGGGTCGACGGGCAGCTGGTCCTCGGTCGGCACAATCGGGTCGCCGGTCTGCTCGCCGTCGGCGTCGAGGCGGTACCAGACGGGAATCGGCACGCCGAAGAAGCGCTGGCGTGAGATGAGCCAGTCGCCCGAGAGCCCGCCGACCCAGTTCTCGTAGCGCACGCGCATGTGGTCGGGGTGGAACGCGACCTCGCGCCCACGCTCGAGCAGGCGCTCGGCGAGCTGCTCGTCACGAGCACCGTTGGCGATGTACCACTGGCGAGTGGTCACGATCTCGAGGGGCTTGTCGCCCTTCTCGAAGAACTTGACCGGGTGGCTGATCGAGCGAGGCTCGCCCTTGAGGTCGCCAGACTCGGCGAGCAGCTCGACGATGCGCGCCTTCGCGCTGAAGACGGTCTTGCCCGCGAGCTCCGCGTAGATCGACGCCGCGGCGCCCTCGATGCCCTGCGGCGGCTCGGCGAGAATGCGGCCGTCCTTGCCGAGGATGGGGCGCAGCGGCAGGTCGAGCTCGCGCCACCACACGACGTCGGTGACGTCGCCGAACGTGCACACCATGGCGATGCCCGACCCCTTGTCCTGCTGCGCGAGACGGTGCGCGACCACGGGAACCTCGACACCGAACAGCGGCGTCGTCACGGTCGTGCCGAAGTACGGCTGGTAGCGCTCATCATCGGGATGCGCGACCAGGGCCACACAGGCGGGAATCAGCTCGGGGCGCGTCGTCTCGATGTCGATCGACCCGCCGTCGGGCGTCGCGAACGACACCCGGTGGAATGCCCCGGGCATCTCCTTGTCTTCGAGCTCGGCCTGCGCGACGGCGGTGCGGAACGTCACGTCCCACAGGGTGGGCGCGTCAGCGCGGTACGCCTCGCCGCGTGCGAGGTTGCGCAGGAAGGCGCGCTGGGCCGCACGCTGGGCGGCGTCGCCGATCGTGCGGTAGGTCTGGGTCCAGTCGACGCTGAGGCCAAGGGTGCGCCACAGGTTTTCAAACTGCTTCTCGTCCTCGACGGTGAGGCGCTCGCACAGCTCGATGAAGTTGCGACGGCTGATGGGGATCTGGTCGGCGGCCTTGGACGCCGCTCCGGCGCCGCCCTCGAACGGCGGCGTGAAGTCGGCGTCGTAGGGGAGGGCCGGGTCGCAGCGCACGCCGTAGTAGTTCTGCACGCGGCGCTCGGTGGGCAGACCGTTGTCGTCCCAGCCCATCGGGTAGAAGAGGTGCCGGCCGCGCATGCGCTGGTAGCGCGCGGCGAGGTCCATGTGGGTGTAGCTGAAGACGTGGCCGATGTGCAGAGACCCGGAGGCGGTCGGCGGCGGAGTGTCGATCGCGTAGACCTGAGCCTTGCCGGCCGCGAGGGCGGCATTCCGATCGAATCGGTAGATGCCCTGCTGCTCCCAGACGTCACCCCACTTCGCTTCGAGACCTTCGAGGGCGGGCTTGTCGGGCAGGGATGCAGGGCTCATCGAAAAGGTCTCGTCTCGCTATAGGCGGCACCGTGTCAGCGGCAAGGGTGCCTGAGTGTGGGTTGTGACCCCATGGTATCGGGATGCGCTGGGGGCTACCGTCGAGGCATGTCCGACTCCTCGCAGCCCCCGGCCCTCACGACTCCGCCCGCTGACTACGGTGACCTTCGCGCCGTCTACGTCAACTGCACCCTCAAGCGCAGCCCCCAGCTCAGCCACACGCAGGGGCTCATGGATCGCAGCATCGCGCTCATGCGCAGCCAGGGTGTGAGCGTGGACAGCCTGCGGCTCGTCGATCACACCGTGCCGCCGGGCGTGTACCCCGACATGCGCGAGCACGGCTGGGAGGCCGACGAGTGGGTCGACCTGTGGCCGCGCGTGCGCGACGCCGACATCCTCGTCGTCGGCACGCCGATCTGGCTGGGGGAGGTCTCGTCGCAACTGCGCGTACTCGTCGAGCGCCTGTATGCCATGAGCGGCATGACGAATGAGAGCGGCCAGTACGTCTACTACGGCAAGACGGCGGGGATGCTCGTCACGGGCAATGAGGACGGCGTCAAGCACTCCGCCATGTCGACGCTGTACGCCCTGCAGCACATCGGCTACACGATCCCGCCCGCCGCCGACGCCGGGTGGATCGGGGAGGTCGGGCCGGGCCCGAGCTACCTCGACGAGGGCTCCGGCGGGCCGGAGAACGACTTCACGAACCGCAACACGACGTTCATGACGTGGAACCTGCTGCACACGGCTCGGCGACTGAAGGATGCCGGCGGCATCCCCGCCTACGGCAACGTACGCGAGCAGTGGTCGCAGGGCGAGCGCTGGGGCTTCGACGCGAACCCCGAGTACCGCCAGCCGGGCGATGATGCTCGCAGTTGAGTTCCCGGGCTCCGCGGGGCACAACCTCGCGGCGCGGCTCGAAGTGCCGGAGGGAGAGCCGCGCGGCTACGCGATGTTCGCCCACTGCTTCACCTGCTCGAAGAACTCGAAGGCCGCCTCTCGTATCGCGCGCGCCCTCACGGGCAGCGGCATCGCGGTGCTGCGGTTCGACTTCACGGGCCTGGGCGACTCGGATGGCGACTTCGCGAACACGAATTTCTCCTCCAACGTCGACGACCTCGTGGCGGCGGCCGAGTACCTCGAGCGGGAGCACCGCGCGCCCACGCTTCTGATCGGCCACTCCCTCGGTGGTGCGGCCGTGATCGCCGCTGCCGAGCGCGTGTCGAGCGTGCGTGCGGTGGCGACGATCGGCGCTCCGAGCGACCCCTCCCATGTGACGGCGCTCTTCGACTCGGCGGTCGACAGCATCGCCGAGGATGGCGAGGCGGAGGTGCAGCTCGCGGGCCGTACCTTCCGCATCCGCCGACAGCTGCTCGACGACCTCGCGGGGCAGCGCCAGCACGAGCGCATCGCTGGCCTCGACCGCGCGCTGCTCGTGCTGCACGCGCCCCTCGACGAGATCGTGGGCATCGACAACGCCCGTGAGATCTTCGAGGCGGCCCGGCACCCGAAGTCGTTCGTCGCGCTCGACGGCGCCGACCACCTCCTCACCGACGCGGCCGACTCGGCGTTCGCGGCGTCGATGATCGCGGCGTGGGCGGCGCGCTATGCGCTGGATGCCCGTGCTGATGTCGAGGCGCAGGCGCCGGCCGCTCCGCCTGGCGCCGTCACCGTAGCGAGCACGACGTCGGGCGCGTTCACGCAGTCGGTCGCGGCGGGCAGCCACCGGTTCCTCGCCGACGAGCCCGCGCCCATCGGCGACGACGCCGGGCCCTCCCCGTACGACCTCGTTCTCGCCGGGCTCGGGGCATGCACGTCCATGACGATGCGCATGTACGCCGACCGCAAGGGCATTCCGCTCGAGGGCGTCACGGTGACGCTGCGGCACGAGCGGCGCCATGCCGACGACTGCGCCGAGTGCGCGAGCGACGCCGGCGCGGGGTCAGGCTCGCGATCGAGCATGCTCGAGCACATCGCCCGCGAGATCACCATGGCGGGCGACCTGAGCGAGGAGCAGGTCGAGTCGCTGCGGGTCATCGCCGACAAGTGCCCCGTGCACCGCACCCTCGCGGGCGCGGTGCACGTGACGACGTCGGTGAGTCGCTGAGCGGGACCTAGCCGCCCGCGGCGGCCGTCGAGCTCGAGCTGCGCTCGGCGTCGGCGAGGGCATCCGCCGCGGGGTCGTCCTCGTCCTTGTCGACGCGGATGCGCACCGCGATGAGCGCGCTCACGAGCGTGATGAGCGACATCGCCGCGAGCACGATGCCCGGGTGCCACCACGCGTTGCCGGAGACTTCGCCGATCGTGAGCGTGAGGGCGGGCACGAAGCCCGAGATCACGGCCGCGATCGAGTAGGCGAAGCCGAGCGCCGAGTAGCGGTACCGCTCGTCGAACATCTCGGTGTAGATGCCTCCGAGCGCCGCCCAGCTCATCGTGGGCAGGATGCCGCCGATGATCATCATCGCCACGAGCACGCCGAAGTCGGCGAACTGCAGGAAGTAGTAGAGCGGGAAGGCGACCAGGAGGGTGCCGAGGGCGCCCCAGGCGACGACCGTGCCCGAGCCGATGCGCGTCGCCCACGCGCCGAACAGGGGGATGGTGATGAGCTGCAGCAGCCCGCCGATCGTCGTGGCGATGAGCAGCTCGTAGTACTCGAAGCCGAGCTGCGCCACGCCGTAGTTGATCGTGTACGTGTTCATGAGCGAGTACGAGCCGATGCCGAGCAGCGCTACGCCCACGGCGACGATGATCGAGATCGGCTGAGCGCGCAGAAGCGTGGCGATCGGCACGCGCGGTCGGCGTTCGGTCGCCGCGACGGCCCGGAACACCGGCGTCTCGGTGACGGTGATGCGCAGGTAGAGGGAGACGAGCAGCAGCGGGATCGCCGTGAGGAACGGCAGCCGCCACGCCCACTCGCTGATCTGCTCGTTGGTGAGCGCGAGGGTGAGCCAGATGAAGGCGGTGGCGGAGAGGATCGAGCCGATCGGCGAGCCCAGCTGCGGCATGGCGGCGGCGAAGGCGCGCTTCGTGCGCGACTCGTGCTCGGTCGCGATGAGCACCGCGCCGCCCCACTCGCCGCCGAGGGAGATGCCCTGCAGGAGGCGCAGCAGCACGAGCAGCACCGCTCCGAACCAGCCGGCCTGCTCGAAGGTCGGCAGGACGCCGATGAGGCCCGTGGCGACGCCCATGAGGGTGACCGTGATGATGAGCGTCGTGCGGCGCCCGAGCCGGTCGCCGAGGTGGCCGAAGAGGATCGCGCCGACCGGGCGGATGACGAAGGCGAGCGCGATGGAGAGGAACGCCGCGAGAGTGCCGCCGAAGCCGCCGAGCGGGTCGAAGAAGAGCGGCCCGACGAAGAACGCGGCGAAGTACGCGTAGATGTAGAAGTCGTACGACTCGAGGGAGGTTCCGACGAGGGATGCCCAGCGCGCGCGACGCGCGATGCGGGGGTCGGAGGGTGCTGCCACGGCTGCCGAGGAGGAGGCCGTGACCGAGGGGGACGTGGTTGGCGCTTTGCCACGAGAATTGTCAGTCACAAGGAGTCGAGCGTAACGGGTGACCGGTTCATTCCCCAGTCGGGGAGGCAGTCCGCGTCGGCGGTCAGCGCCCCGGCGGGGTCGCCCCGGGCAGAGCGTCGATGAGCTCGCGGAAAGCATCGCTCGGGGCCACGTCGACCGCGTCGGCGAGGGTCGCGCTGAAGCGTCCGAAGGCCCGCAGAGCCTCGCCGTGATTGCCGGCGGCGATGTGAAGACGCACGAGAGCCACGTGCGCGGTCTCGCGCAGCGGTTCGTTGCGGATCGCCGACTGGGCGGCGTGCATGGCCAGGGACGGTCGCGCGTCGCGCGAGAGCGAGGCCACGAGCGACTCGAGGGTCTCCGCCCTCACGAGACGCCACTCCTCGGCCTCCTCGAGCGCCCAGTCGTCGTAGACGTCGGGGAGCAGCTCGAGGCAGAGCGCGGCGATCGTCGACCGCGTCTCGCCCGACGTCGCGGTCGTCGTCTCGGCGGCGCTGTCGAGCACGTGATCCGCGAGCGCCCGAGCAGAGCGGTAGTCCACGGCGCACTGAGGGTCGAGGCCGACGCCGCCCGCGGTCACGAGCAGCACCGTGCGCGTCAGGGGGTCGATCCGGGCGAGCACGGCTCGCAGCCGCACAGCCCCGAGCGAGCGTGACGCATCCGGCCAGAGCGCACCGGCGATCGCGGCGCGAGAGACGATGCGCGACCGCAGTGCGAGGAGGGCGATGAGGCGCTGAGCGCCCGCGGTGGTCGTGATCGAGGCGCCGTCCGCCGTCCTCACGTCGAACGACCCCAGCAGATGCAGTGCGATTCCGGTCATGAACGACCTTCCCTGCACCGGACCCTAGCCCTCGAGCCTGCGAGCCTCCCGGTGCCGCGCGGCCAGGAGGGCGCCGCCGCCGATCACGAGAAGCAGCGCGAGCGCCCCGAGCGTGTCGTGCAGGGGCAGGGCGCCCGTCGCGGCGAGCGTGCTGACGTCCGAGTCGGAGAGATCGGAGTCTGAGCCGCCCGAGCCGCTGTCGCCGCCGGTGCCATCGTCTCCCTCATCGACCGGCACGAACAGCGTCGTGATCTGCGTCGAGCACTCCAGGAGCGAGCCGCCGCCCTCGACGCTGCCGTTGCACTGATCGACCGTGACGGGCATCGCCGTGCTCACGGAGGACACACCTACGGTGCACTGCATGCTCACCTGCGTCCCGCCGTTCATGCTGTTGTTGCACTGCGCGATCGTCGCGTCGGTCGTCGCCTCGACCGGGTCGCAGAGCGAACCCGCCGGGAGCGGAAGGCTGTCGAACGCGTCGTTGCACTGATTGACGGAGGGCGCATTCGGCGTCCCCGTTCCGATGATCGTGTTCGTCATCGTGACCGAGCACCGAAGATTGCTACCGCCACCGTTGGCGGTTCCGTTGCACTGGTCGACCACGGTCGTGACGTCGGCGAGGTTCTCCTCCGTGGTCACCGTGCAGTCGCCAGCACCGAAGTCGACGCCGGCGGCACCGATGCACACGCGCGTCACGACGGTCGAGCTGCCGGTGCTCGTCTCCATGTTCCACTCGTTCGTGATGGTGACATCGCACTCCACGCCGTCACCGTCGTTGTTGATGCCGTTGCACTGGGCGATCGTCGCGGCGAACGCGGGCGGGCTTGACCCGACGACGCTCAGGAGAGCACCAGCGAGCAGTACCACTCCGGTCATGCTGAGCAGTCTCACGATGGTGGACGATCGACGGTTCTTCGTACTGTTCACTGTTCCCCCGAACGGCAAAGAATGCGCAGTCCCCCCGCGCATGCTCAGAGTGCGCCCTCGTGCATGTCGGGAGCGTGACACTCGCGTGACGGCGCCACTGTGCCGAGCGAGGGTGTTCGCTGTCGGCGCTCCGCGGGTGCCCTACGATGGAGCCATCGACAGTGATCCGGCCATCACCGGGGAGTCCTCGGCAGAACGCTCACCCCAGGTGGGCTACTAGACCCGAGCGGGGCAGGCCCGTCACAGCCGCAGATGAGGGGCCCGAGCATCCGGTACCGCGATTCGCGCGAGCGCGACGAGCGAGACCGAGGTGATGAGGGCAAGCGGGGTGGTACCGCGGCAGACCCATCGGGCACTGTCGTCCTCGCGGTGAGTGTGCACGCGACACGACCGGAGTCACCATGGGCTACCCCCTCCACCGCGACGAGAACGCCGTCGTCGCCTCCCCGAGCTTCCCCGCGCTCGAGCACGAGGTGCTCGACTACTGGGCGACGCACGACACCTTCCGCCGCTCGATCGCCCAGCGCGAAGGCTGCGACGAGTGGGTCTTCTACGACGGCCCGCCGTTCGCCAACGGCCTGCCGCACTACGGCCACCTCCTGACGGGGTACGCGAAAGACGTCTTCCCGCGCTTCCAGACCATGCGCGGCAAGCAGGTGCACCGGCGCTTCGGGTGGGACACCCACGGGCTGCCCGCCGAGCTCGAGGCGATGAAGCAGCTCGGCATCACCGAGAAGTCGCAGATCGAAGAGATGGGCATCGAGGCCTTCAACGGCAAGGCCCGCGAGAGCGTGCTGCGCTACACCGACGAGTGGCAGAACTACGTCACGCGACAGGCGCGCTGGGTCGACTTCGACAACGACTACAAGACGCTCGACATCACGTTCATGGAGAGTGTGCTGTGGGCGTTCAAGACCCTGCACGAGAAGGGGCTCGCCTACGAGGGCTACCGCGTGCTGCCCTACTGCTGGCGGGATGAGACCCCGCTGTCGAACCACGAGCTGCGCATGGACGACGACGTCTACCAGATGCGCCAGGACCAGTCGGTGACGGTGACCTTCCCGCTCGTGGGCGAGAGGGCCGAGGCGCTGGGCCTCACGGGCGTCGAGGCCCTCGCCTGGACGACGACCCCGTGGACCCTGCCGACGAACCTCGCGCTCGCCGTCGGCCCCGAGGTCGCCTACGCGGTGATCCCGCGCGGGGGCGATGAGCCGGATGCTCGCACCTTCCTCCTCGCCGCCGACACGATCCCCGCCTACGTCAAGGAGCTCGGCTACGCCGACGCCGCGGAGGCGCAGGCCGCCGTCACCCGCACCGTGGGCGGTGCCGAGCTCGGCGGCGTGCAGTACGACCGCTTGTGGGACTACTACGCCGACGCCGAGCAGTGGGGCACGCAGCACGCCTGGCAGATCCTCGTCGCCGACTACGTGGCCACGGGGGAGGGCACGGGCATCGTGCACCAGGCGCCCGCCTACGGCGAGGACGACCAGGCGACGTGCGCGGCAGCGGGCATCCCGATCATCATCTCCGTCGATGACGGCGGGCGGTTCCTGCAGGCGGTGCCGGATGTCGCGGGGCTGCAGGTGTTCGAGGCCAACAAGCCGCTCACCGCCTCGCTGCGCGAGCTCGGCCGGCTCTTCCAGCAGCGCAGCTACGAGCACAGCTACCCGCACTGCTGGCGGTGCCGCAACCCGCTCATCTACAAGGCCGTCTCGAGCTGGTTCGTGAAGGTCACCGACATTCGCGATCGGGCGATCGAGCTCAACGAGAAGATCACGTGGGTGCCCGAGAACGTCAAGCACGGGCAGTTCGGCAAGTGGCTGGAGGGCGCGCGCGACTGGTCGATCAGCCGCAACCGCTACTGGGGCAGCCCGATCCCGGTGTGGAAGAGCGACGACCCGAACCACCCGCGCGTCGACGTGTACGGCTCGCTCGCCGAGCTCGAAGCCGACTTCGGCGCGCTGCCGCGCAACTTAACGGGCGAGGTCGATCTGCACCGGCCGTTCATCGACGAGCTGACCCGGCCGAACCCCGACGACCCGAGCGGCGTCTCCACCATGCGGCGCATCGAGGACGTCTTCGACGTGTGGTTCGACTCCGGATCGATGCCGTTCGCGCAAGTGCACTACCCGTTCGAGAACGCCGACTGGTTCGACAGCCACAACCCGAGCGACTTCATCGTGGAGTACATCGGGCAGACGCGCGGCTGGTTCTACACGATGCACGTGCTCGCGACGGCGCTGTTCGACCGGCCCGCGTTCAGCAGCGTCATCAGCCACGGCATCGTGCTCGGCAACGACGGCCAGAAGATGTCGAAGAGCCTGCAGAACTACCCCGACGTCGGCGAGGTGTTCGAGCGGGACGGCGCCGACGCCATGCGCTGGTTCCTCATGTCGAGCTCGGTGATCCGCGGCGGCAACCTCGTCGTCACCGAGGAGGGCATCCGTGAGGGGGTGCGGCAGTTCCTGCTGCCGCTGTGGAGCACCTACTACTTCTTCGGCCTCTACGCGAACGCCGGGGAGATCGAGGATGCCCGCTGGCGCACCGACTCACCCCACGTGCTCGACCGCTACCTGCTCGCCAAGACGCGCGACCTCGTGGCGACCGTCACGAGCGAGCTCGAGGCGCTCGACAGCCCCCTCGCCGCCGCGGCCCTGCGCGACTTCGCCGACGTGCTCACCAACTGGTACGTGCGCCGCAGCCGCGAGCGCTTCTGGGCGGGGGACGACCGCGACGCGATCGACACGCTCTACACGGTGCTCGAGACGCTCGCGCGCGTCGCCGCGCCGCTCGCGCCGCTCGTGACCGAAGAGGTGTGGCGCGGTCTCACGGGCGGGGACAGCGTGCACCTGACCGACTGGCCCGATGCCGACGACTTCCCGGCCGATGAAGCGCTCGTCGCGGCGATGGACCGCGTGCGGGCGATCGCGAGCAGCGGGCTCGCGCTGCGCAAGGCCCAGGGTCTGCGCGTGCGCCTTCCGCTCCAGCGGCTCACGGTCGTCACCCCGGAGGCGGCGGCGCTCGCCGACTTCAGCGACATCGTGCGCGACGAGCTCAACGTCAAGAGCGTCGAGCTCGTCGAGTTCGACGACTCGCTCGCCGAGAGCTACGGCATCAGCCGGCGCCTCGCGGTCAACGCGCGTGCGGCAGGGCCGCGCATCGGCAAGCAGGTGCAGCAGGTCATCGGCGCCGCGAAGGCCGGTGACTGGGTCGTCTCGGAAGGCGGCGAGGGCGACGGCGTCGTCGTCGGCGGCATCGCGCTCCAGCCGGGCGAGTTCACGCTCGAGCTCGAGCTCGCCGATCCCGCCGCGGCTGTCGCCTTCCTGCCCGGGAGCGGCTTCGTGCTGCTCGATACGGCCGTGACGCCCGAGCTCGCCGCCGAGGGGCTCGCGCGCGATGTCGTGCGCGCCGTGCAGCAGGCGCGCAAGGACGCGGGGCTCGACGTGAGCGACCGCATCGCGCTGAGCCTCGGGTCGGAGTCGGCCGAGACGCGCGCTGCGATCGAGACCCACCGCGCGCTCATCAGCGGCGAGGTGCTTGCGACCTCCCTCGAGGTCGGGGAGGCTGTCGAGGGCACCGCGATCGCGGTGGGCGAGGGGGCATCCGTGACGATCTCGGTGGTGCGCGCATGAGCGCCGAGCAGCAGGCGATCGACCGCGCGGACGCCGAGAAGGTCTACGAAGAGCTGCTCTCGCGCATCGGCGAGGCTGCGCCCCGGCCCCGCCTGGAGCCCACCCGGCGCGCGGCCGAGCTGCTCGGCGACCCGCAGCGCAGCTACGCGATCATCCACGTCACGGGCACGAACGGCAAGACCACGACGAGCCGCATCGCGGAGAGCATCCTGCGCGCGTACGGCCTGCGAACCGGCCTGCTGACGAGCCCGCACCTCGTGCGCGTCAACGAGCGCATCATGATCGACGGGCAGCCGATCAGCGACCGGGCTCTCGCCGACAACTGGGCCGACATCGCGCCATACGTGCTCATGGTCGACGCCGAGCTCACCGCCAACGGCGAGGAGCCGCTCACCTACTTCGAGGCGCTCACCCTCCTCGCCTTCGCCTCCTTCGCCGACGCTCCCGTCGACGTCGTCGTGCTCGAGGTCGGCATGGGCGGCGAGTGGGATTCGACGAACGTCGCCGACGGCGACGTGGCCGTCTTCACGCCCATCGCGCTCGACCACCAGGCGCGGCTCGGGCGCACGATCGGCGAGATCGCGCGCACGAAGGCGGGCATCATCAAGCCCGCCGCGGTCGTCGTGACGGCGCTCCAGCAGACGGAGGCGATGGACGAGCTCGTGCGTGCGGCCGAGCACGACGAGGCGGCCGTGCAGTGCGAGGGTGTCGATTTCGCCCTCCTGGATGCCCGGCTCGCGGTCGGCGGGCAGGTCATCGACGTGCGGGGCCGAGCGGGGGAGTACCGCGATCTCGCGCTGCCCCTCTTCGGCGAGCATCAGGCGCAGAACGCCGTCGTGGCGATCGCCGCCGTCGAGTCGTTCCTGGGCGACGGCACGCAGCCCCTCGCCGACGACGTGCTCGCCCAGGGTCTCGCCGCCGTGACGAGCCCCGGCCGACTGCAGGTGCTCGCGACCGAGCCGAGCGTCATCGTCGACGCGGCCCACAACCCGCACGGAGCGCGCGCGCTCGCCACGACCCTCCTCGGGTCGTTCGCCTTCGACTCGATCACGGCGATCGTCGGGGTGCTCGACGACAAGGACGCCCGCGGCATCATCGAGGCGCTCGACCCCGTCGTCACACGGTTCGTCGTGACGCGCTCCGACTCCGAGCGGGCGCTCGACGTCGAGGTGCTCGCCGAGATCGCCACGGCCGTGGCGGGCCCCGACCGGGTGCGCATCGAGCCCGAGCTCGCCGTGGCGCTCGCCGAGGCGCGCGACGAGGCGGGTCCAGGCGACGCCGTGCTCGTGACCGGCTCGATCTCACTCGTCGGTCAGGCGATGCTCATGAGCGCCCAGGAGGATGGGGAATCGTGACGGAGACCACCACGCCAGCGCCTCGCCCGCGACGCGAGCGCAGCGCGACCGAGTCGCTGCTCGTCATCACGCTCGGCATGGAGATCATCGTCGTCGTCTTCGGCATGCTCGCCATCAACGGGCTGGGCGTCCTCCCAGCCGCGAGCGTCTTCGGCGGCGGCGCCGCGCTCCTCGTGCTGCTCATCGTCGGCGTGCGCGTCGCCCGCTACCGCTGGGGCCTCTGGTTCACGGGCGTGCTGCAGGCGCTCCTGCTCGCCACCGGGTTCATCGAGGTGCTCGCGGCCGTGACGGCGGCGATCTTCGTGGGATTCTGGATCTACGCCGTCGTGCGCGGTGGCCAGCTCGACGCCGCCAAGCGGGCGGCGCAGGCCTGACGCACCGTCCGAGGTCGCCGAGCCTCCGACACCCCGACCAACGATCATCCGACACCGAATTCCTCTGGAGACTGACATGACCACGACCGTGGAAGAGACCCTCGTCCTCATCAAGCCCGACGGCGTCGCGCGCAACCTCACGGGCGAGATCCTCGCCCGCATCGAGGCGAAGGGCTACCAGCTCGTCGACCTCAAGATCGTGCAGCCCGACCGCGAGCTGCTCTCGCAGCACTACGCCGAGCACGAGGGCAAGCCGTTCTACGCGCCGCTGCTGGAGTTCATGGAGTCCGGCCCGGTCGTCGCTATCCGACTCGCCGGCAACCGCGTGATCGAGGGCTTCCGCTCGCTCGCGGGCACGACCGACCCGACCACGGCCGCTCCCGGCACGATCCGCGGAGACCTCGGCCGTGACTGGGGTCTCGCCGTGCAGCAGAACCTCGTGCACGGCTCCGACTCGGTCGAGACCGCGCAGCGCGAACTGGCCCTCTGGTTCGATTGAGTGCCGGCCTGTCGCCGCTAGCGGGAGCGCCGCTCCTCAGCCCAGCAGGCTGGGGATGAGCGTCGGGAACTGCACGAGGATCGCGAGCGCGATACCCGCGAGGTTGACGAACACGATCGTCCAGGTGAAGGGCCGCACGGCCGCCGCCACGCGCTGCACCGCGCCGCCCTCGCGTGCGAGCACGCCCGTGGAGAGGGTCCAGGTCAGCAACCACCAGAACATCGGGATGACCATGAGCCATACGAGCATGCACCACGGGCACAGCGCGCCGATGTCGTAGACGGCTTCGCCGAAGAGCCACATCACGAACACCCAGGCGAGCGTCACGCCGCCCAGGAACAGCGCCCAGAACCAGCGGGCGAAGCGGGCTCCCGCGAGCAGGGCGACACCGACCGCGATGGGCGCGACGAGCCCGGCCACCCCGAGGAGCGGGTTGGGGAACCCGAAGAGCGAGGCCTCGGGCGACGCCATGACGGTGCCGCACGACACGAGCGGGTTGACGTCGCAGTTGAGCACGTGGCTGGGGTCGATGAGCAGCGCGACGCGCTCCGTGATGAGCTGCATGGCCGCGTACCAGGCGACCGCGCCGGTCACGATGAGGAAGATGCCGAACCCGATCGGGCGCCGGTCGCGGTCGGTGGTCGTCGCAGGCGGGATGCTCACCGAACGATTATCGCCGACGCCACGAGGCCCGCACCCGGGTCGGAAGTCCCGACAGCGGCCCGCGCATGCGATAATCGGTCACAGTCGCCGCCAGCCGCGCTCGCGGTGACCCACAACAGAGCTTTCTGGGCATGACCGGACCAGTGCCGCGGTACCGATACCGCGGTCGGAAGCGAATAGCCAGTTTCGCGTGAGAGTGCAGTGACAGTGCACGGAGCCAGCGCTCGACCCGACGAGAACGGGGAGCGCCCGCTCACCACAATTTTAGAGAGTTCCGCGCAGGCCCTGACCGGCCGAGTGCGGCGGAGAGAGTACCCGGGCGGGGCGCGGCCCCCTCGGGCGAGGAGTGCACCAGCGATGGTGAGTGACGAGACACCGAAGAAGACCCCCAAGAAGCGCACCGGACTGTTCGGCGGCCGAGCCCCGAAGAAGGCGGCGGAGCACGCGGGCAGCGCGAGCCGCCCCGACGTGCTGCCGACGCCCGAGCAGGAGGCTGTCGTCGAGGCGCCGGCCGAGAAGTCTGCGGCGCAGAAGCCGGAAGCTCAGGTCCCGGCGGCCGAGTCGCCGGCGACCGATGCTCCTGCGAAGGAGAAGCCGGCCCGCAGGGCCCCCGCGAAGAAGGCGACCGCCGCGAAGTCCGTCGCGAGCGCGACTTCCGAGGCGGGTGCGGCCGAGAAGGCCGAGGCCGACTCTACCGACGACAGTGCCGACGACGCCGCGTCGCAGACCGACGAGAAGGGCGGCGCGTTCCCCGCGCTCAAGCCCGAATCGACCACGTCTCTGCTGTTCTTCGCACCGCCGCCCGAGGCCGTCGCGCCGCTGCGCGGCGGGCGCGTGCGCGACGAGGAGCCCGAGAGCGACGAGCCCTCCGGCTCGAGCCGCCGGCGGTCGCGCTCGCGCCGCGGGCGAGGCGGAGCATCCGGAGATGCCGACGGCCAGCGGGACGACTCGCGCGACGACTCCCGCGAGGACGGCGGTCGTGACAGCAGCCGTGACGGAGGCTCCTCGCGCAGCCGCCAGCGCCGCCAGCCCGAGCCGATCACCGAGCCGCAGCGCATCAAGGGCTCGACGCGCCTCGAGGCGAAGAAGCAGCGCCGCCGAGACGGTCGCGACGCCGGCCGCCGCCGTGCGGTCGTCACCGAGGCCGAGTTTCTCGCGCGCCGCGAGAGCGTCGACCGCGTCATGGTCGTGCGCTCCAAGGACAACCGCATTCAGATCGGCGTGCTCGAGGACGAGGTTCTCGTCGAGCACTACGTCGCTCGCTCGAGCGAGTCGAGCATCATCGGCAACGTCTACCTCGGCAAGGTTCAGAACGTGCTGCCGAGCATGGAAGCCGCCTTCGTCGACATCGGTCGCGGTCGCAACGCGGTGCTGTACTCCGGCGAGGTGGACTGGGATGCCGCTGCCGAGGCCGGCGAGAAGAACCAGCCGCGCCGCATCGAGCTCGCCCTCAAGCCGGGCGACAAGGTGCTCGTGCAGGTCACGAAAGACCCGATCGGCCACAAGGGTGCCCGGCTCACGAGCCAGGTGAGCCTGCCCGGCCGCTACCTCGTCTACGTGCCCAACGGCTCCATGAGCGGCATCAGCCGCAAGCTGCCCGACACCGAGCGCGCGCGCCTCAAGAAGATCCTCAAGGAGGTTCTGCCCGAGAACGTCGGCGTCATCGTGCGCACGGCGGCCGAAGGTGCGACCGAGGAGCAGCTCACGCTCGACGTCGAGCGCCTCACGAAGCAGTGGAGCGAGATCAGCAAGCAGGTCGAGAAGGCGCAAGCCCCCGCGATGCTGCACAGCGAGCCCGACCTCCTCGTCAAGATCGTGCGCGACGTCTTCAATGAGGACTTCCGCGCGATGATCATCCACGGCGAGGAAGCTCACTCCACGATCACCGGCTACCTCAGCTCGGTCGCCCCCGACCTCCTCGACCGCGTGCAGAAGCACGACGGCGACGTCGACCCGTTCGACGAGCACCGCATCAACGAGCAGATCGAGAAGGCTCTCGAGCGCAAGGTATGGCTGCCCTCGGGCGGCTCGCTCGTCATCGACCGCACGGAGGCGATGACGGTCGTCGACGTCAACACGGGCAAGTTCGTCGGCTCCGGCGGCAACCTCGAGGAGACGGTCACGAAGAACAACCTCGAAGCGGCCGAGGAGATCGTGCGCCAGCTGCGGCTGCGCGACATCGGCGGCATCATCGTCGTCGACTTCATCGACATGGTGCTCGAGTCGAACCGCGACCTCGTGCTGCGACGCCTCGTCGAGTGCCTCAGCCGCGACCGCACCAAGCATCAGGTGGCGGAGGTCACGAGCCTCGGCCTCGTGCAGATGACGCGCAAGCGCCTCGGTCTCGGCCTGCTCGAGACCTTCAGCGAGGCGTGCGACGTGTGCGCCGGCCGCGGCCTCATCCTGCACCACGACCCCGTGGTCAAGCACCGCGGCAACGACGGTGGCGGCAGCGGTGACAGTCGCCGGCGCGGCGGCAGCGGTGGCGGTCGTGGCGGCTCCGGGTCGTCCGGCGGTCGTGGAGGCTCCTCCGGCTCGCAGCAGAAGTCGGGCAACGGCAACGGCACGCACGCGATCACCGACGACGTCAGCAAGGCGCTCGCGGCGATCGCCGCGAAGACCGTGCACCACGACGCCCCCGCGGCGGGAGCGGCCGAGAAGACCGGTGTCGTCAAGCCGATCTCGACCGGAGCAGGCGCGTCTGGCGCTACCGGGTCTGGCGAGACCGCGTCTGGCGTCACCGGTTCTGGCGTCACCGAGTCCGGCGTCGTCGAGCCGAGCCCGGCGGCGATCGAGGAGGCCGCGGCGATCCTCGACATCCCGCTCACGAAGAAGCCCGAGCGCGCGCGCCCCGCGATCGACCCGGACGCCGCCCAGCAGCTGCTCGGCTCGGTGCTCGAGTCGCTGCCCGAGCCGCCCGCACCCGGCACCCGCAAGCGCGGCTCGCGTCGCGCCACGACGGGCACCATCACGGCGGGCACGAGCGAGGCGGAGCGGTCGAGCGGCGACGGCGCAGCATCCGGCTAGTGGTCGGGGTCTCTGTGTGGTCGGTGATGCAGTGATCGAGCGCGCGCCGGAGGTCGAGCGTGCGCTGAACGAGCGCGCTTAGGATGACCGCGTGAGCTCACCCTCCCTCGACTCGTCGCGCGCGCCGGGCCCGCACGAGCACGACCACGCGGGCGACGACCATGGTGGCCGTGACCACGCCGGGCATGACCACGCCGTGCAGCCGCGCGGCGCACGGCGTCGGCCCGCGCACTACCTGTGGCTCGTCGGCGGCATCGGGCTGCTCGTCACGATGGTCGCGCTGCGCTCCATCACCGCCGAGACCGGCCCCTGGGGACTGCCGAACCCCGTCCAGGATCTGCTGACGCTCTCCACGAGCGTCGTCGTCGAGTCGCTGCCGTTCATCGTGCTCGGCATTGCGCTCTCGATCCTCGTGCAGGTGTGGATCCCCGAGCACTGGCTGTTGCGCATCCTGCCCCGCAACCCGTGGGGGCGGCGGGCCGTCATCTCGCTCTTCGGCATGTTCCTGCCCGTGTGCGAGTGCGGCAACGTGCCGCTCGCGCGCGGCCTCGTGCGGCGCGGGTTCACGATCCCAGAGTCGATGACGTTCCTCGTCGCCGCGCCCATCCTCAACCCGGTGACGATCATCACGACCCACCAGGCGTTCGGCTTCGACGACGGCATTCTCGTCGCGCGCCTGCTCGGCGGCTTCCTCATCGCGAACGTGCTCGGCTGGCTGTTCAGCAAGCACCCCGACCCGCACTCGCTGCTGAGCGGCCGCTTCGCCGAGCAGTGCCGCCTCGACGACGGCCACGGCCACGGCCACACCCACAGTCGCCGCGAGCAGACTCTGGACCTGTTCGTGCGCGAGTCGAGCATCCTCATGCCGGCCCTCGTGATCGGCTCCCTCGTCGCCGGCGGCATCCAGGTGATCGTGCCTCGCGAGGTGCTCGTCTCCCTCGGCAGCGACCCCCTGCTGAGCGTCCTCGCGATGATGGTGCTCGCCTTCGTCATCTCCATCTGCGCGAACGTCGACTCGTTCTTCATCCTGCCGTTCGCCTCCACGTTCCTGCCCGGCTCGATCGTCGCGTTCCTCGTCTTCGGGCCGATCGTCGACATCAAGATGCTCGCCCTCATGCGCACCACCTACTCGACGCGCACGCTCGTGCAGCTCACGACGATCGTCGCGCTCATGAGCGCGGGGCTGGGTCTGGTGGTGAACTATGTGGCGTAGCGTGCAGCGCTGGCGCGGGGTCGTCATCATCGGCACCATGGCGGCGATCACCCTGTGGCTCGCCGTCACCGGGCAGCTGGCCCTCTACATCCACCCGCGCTACAACGTGTTCACGGTGACGATGGCGGTCATCGCGGTCGTCCTCGCCGTCGCCTCCGTCGCCGGTCGGCGCGATCATGACGATGAGGATGCTCCGCCACCGCGTCGCTCGCAGCGCGCGCTCGGGCTCACGGCGGCCGCCGTCGCGGGGCTCTTCACGCTCGGCATGGTGCTCGTGCCGCCGGCGTCGCTCAGCACGGCGACGGCCGACCAGCGCGAGATGAACGCGACCGCGGGAGGTGACGAGGCGAGCCTCGCGGCCGCGTCGACCGCCGATGAAGCGTCGATCGCGCGTTTCACGGTGCGGGAGTGGGCCGCCATTCTGCGGCAGACGAGCGACCTGTCATTCTTCGCCGACAAGCCCGTCACCGACCTCGTCGGGTTCGTCATCGCCGACGAGGACGACCCCGAGAACGTGTTCTACGTCTCACGCTTCGTCGTCACGTGCTGCGCGGTCGACGCGCAGCCGCTTGGAGTTCCCGTGCACCTGCCCGACTGGGCGGGGACGTTCGAGCCCGACAGCTGGGTGAGCGTCTCGGGGGAGTTCGCGAGCAATCCGAGCTCGAGCAGCCTGCAGTCGGTGGCCGTGATCCCCGACACCGTCGACCCTGTGGAGCAGCCGCGTGAGCCCTACCTCTTCTGAGCCGGGCGAGCCGCGCGCGCCAGGCGAACCGCGCTCTGCGGGCGAACCGCGCTCTGCGGGCGAACCGCGCTCTGCGGGCGAGCCGCGCACTCAGGGTGAGTCCCGCGCTCCCGGTGAGCCGCGCACGGGGGGGGAGTCGCGCCACCCCGCCGGGCACGACGAGCCGACGCGGCACGGTGGCGTGCACCCGGAGGGCGAGGGCACGCGCCGCGCCGCCGAAGCGGGCCGTCGGCTGCGCGAGCAGCGCGAGCTGCAGCGCTTCCACCGCACGTTCTGGATCGTCTCCGGCGCGCTCGGGGCGGTCGCCGCCGTGTTTCTCCTGCTCGGTGCGCTGCAGGGCCCCAAGCTCGCGACAGCGCAGGTCGATCCGCAACGCGCGACGGAGCAGTCCGGTCAGCAGTTGCGCATGTTCGCGAACCAGCCGCTGCGCGACGTCGATCCTTCACAGGTGATGGTCTCGCCGCAGACCGACGTGACCGTCACCGTGCAGGACGACCTCCTCGTCGTGCAGTTCGACGAGCGCCTGCGTTACGACACCGAGTACACGGTCACGGTGAGCGACGTCGCGGCGCGCAGCCGTGACGCCGTGTCGACGTTCTCGCATTCTTTCGCGACCGCTGGCGCGAGCGTGCTGTACCTGGACCGCGGCGAGACGGAGGATGAGATTCTGCGCGCCGAGGTGAGCGGCATGGGTCGTGGCGAGGTCGTGCACGCTGCGCCGGGCATCCAGGCTTTTGCGCCGGTCGAGGGCGTGCTCGTCGTCGCGCGCGATGCAGCGTCGGCGTCGCCCGATGCGTCTGGCGCGGCCCCGGGCGGCGGCGACGAGGGCGCTGGCGGTGGTGACGAGGGCACGGGTGGTGGCGAGGAGGGCACGGGTGGTGGCGAGGAGGGCACGGGCGGCGGCGCCGCGGGCTCGGGAGCGAGCGTGCTCGAGTCGATACTGACCGAGTCGGGTGATGCGGAGACCGTGCGCCTGCCCGACGGTGCACGAGTCGATCGCATCATCGCCCCGCAGGCGGGCACGCTGCTCGGGCTTGTGCTCACCGAGGTCGTCGATGAGGGTACGCCGCAGTTCTCGAGTGCGCTCGCCTTCGTCGATCTGGCGGGTGATCGGGAGGTGAGGCTGCTGGAGGGTCTCGACGGCGAGCCGGTGCGGGCGCTCGACGCGGTATTCCTGCCGGGCGGGTCGACGCTGCTCGTGCACGCGCTCGACCAGTCGCTGCTGCGCATCGACCTTCTCGCGCCCGAGTTGGTGCTGCCCGTCGACCAGCTGCCGACGGTGTGGAACCTGTCCACGGATGGCACGCGCGTGAGCGGGTCGGATTCGTTCGGCGGACTGTTCCTCGACCTCGAGTCGGGGGAGGAGACACGACTGAATCCGTCGCTGTTCGAGGGCGAGGTCGTGTTCGGCGGGGAGACGGTGCTGCTGAGCGATGAGCGCTGGGTGCAGAAAGTTGCCGTGCCCGACGCGTCGGGCGGGTCGTTCGCGATCGTCGTCGTCGTTGACGACGGTTCGGGGGAGTCGCGGCAGTTGGCGCGCACGATCGACGACCGCGGCAGCATCGGCGCTCTGTCGGTGTCGCCCAACGACCAGTACGTGGCGATCGAGGTGACGCCGTCGGTCGAGGACGCCGAGCCGGACGGTCGCCGCGTCAATCCGCGCCCGACGTCGATCACCCTGCAGATCATCGACATCGAGACGGGTGCGCTGGTGCGCAGCCTCGAAGGCTTCGCGCCGGTCTGGTAGGCGCCAAGCCACCAGGTCGCGCGTAGAGAACCCGAGCTTCCCGCGCTGGCGCGGTGCTCCGCCAGAACCCGCGCTTCTGGTGCCGGCGGTGTGCTCCGTTAGAGCCCGCGCTTCTCGCGCTGGCTCACTCGCAGACCGGCGGCGGTGAGGCGGGCGACGAGCTCTTTGCCGGTGACGGGCTGAGCGCCTTGGGCGATGAGGGCGTCGCGGCGTTCATCGGGGTAGTCGTAGTGGTCGTGGTCGAACCCGCGCGCGGGAATGCCGGCGTCGCGCGCGAAGGCGTGCAGCTCGTCGAGGGACGTGTCGCTCACAAGGTGTCCCCAGAGCCGCCCGTGCGCTGGCCAGATGGGTTCGTCGATGAGCACAGCCATAGTGCGACCGAGTTTATGCGCGCGCCGGTGTTGAGGCACGGAGGGCGTCGCGTAGTGCGGGGCTGCGGCTGGGCATGTCGATCGGCTCAGCGGGCGGGTCGCTGCGATGGCCGCCGGTCGGGGCGTCAGGGGGTGGCCCAGTCTGAGGGCCCGATGGTGGGATGAGTTGGTAGCTGGGGCCGGCGCGTTGGATTTCCCACCCGTTGTTGTGGGCGAGGAGGTGGTGGTGGCGGCACAGGAGGATTCCGTCGGCGATGTCGGTTTTTCCGTGGTCGCGTTGCCAGTGCTGGATGTGGTGGGCTTCGCACCAGGAGGGTGGGCGTTCGCAGCCGGGCCAGCGGCATCCGCCGTCGCGGGCGGCGAGGGCGAGTCTTTGGGCGCGGGAGAACAGGCGGCGCTCACGCCCGAGGTTGAGGGGTTGGCCGGCATTGTCGGGGTGTCCGTCGACGGTGAGGGTGATGGTGCCGGCGGTGCACGCGCGGCGCTCGACGGTGGCGACGGAGACCGCGTCGGGGTGCCCTTCGATCCAGCCGCGGCCGCGGCGCTCCCCGAGGGTGCGGGCGGCGACGATCATGCACACCCCGACCGGCTCGTCTCCGAGGAGTTGGCTGGTGTCGGCGGCGGCTCCTTGGCGCAGGAGTTCGGCGATGGTGTCGCTGGCCCTCTGCTCGGGGGTGCGGTCGTCGTCGAAGGCGGGATGCGCGGTCTCTTGGGCATCGTGCTCACGCTCGGTGTCGCTCTGGAATCGCGGCTCGTTGCGTCGGGGTGAGGTGATGCGGTCGTAGACGTCGCTGACGAGGGCGAAGGTCTCGGGGTCGAGGACCCAGTGCGCCGAGCCCATTCCATCGGCTCGTCGCCGGAGTGTGAAGGAGCGCTGCTCGCGCCGGGCCTCTTCGCGGTCGGCGATGCCGTCGAGGTCGAGTGCGTCGCGCACAGCGCGGGCTTCGCGGGCGGCGCGGTCGGCGTCGAGCCCGTCCAGTCGGGGCAGGAGCCGTTCGGCGGCGGCGTCGAGGTCGGTCTCGCTCATCGTGCTGGTCGGCCGACCGAGCCCCGTGCGCACGGCGTCCGCGACGGCGACACTGACGCGACCTGACAAGACGGCGTCCCCGAGCACGGTGGGCGTCTCGCCGCCCACGGATGTGCCGACGCGGACGGCGGTGCGGGCGTCGGCGACGCGGGTACCCGTCGCGACGCGCACCATCTCCTCGGGCGTGCGGTGCCCGGTGCGTTGCGCGAGACCCGAGTGGCCAAGCTCAGGGGCGGAGCGTCGGGCGATCTCGCCGGCGAGGAGGGACACGTGCAGTTGCGCCAGGCGCACTTCGTCGGCTGCGAGGCGGGTGAGGTCGAGCAGCTCGGCGTCGTCCAGAGCGCGAAAGACCTGCACCTCGCGGGGGACGGCGGCAAGAGCATCCCGAGCCGCAATGAGGGCACCGGACACGTCGGCGACCGCGCTCGCATCCGGCCGAGCCTGGGCACCGCCGCGAGCGTCCGAACCGCCGCGAGCATCCGAACCGCCGCGGGCGTCCGAACCGCGCTGAGAGTGTGCGCCGTCGCGAGCGTCCGGACCGGAGCGCGTGTGAGCACCGGAGCCAGTGTGCGTACCGGAGGGACCGTCGACGGGTAGCGCGACGGCAGGCACCGTGCGCATCGGCGGTGCGAGCATCGTCGTGATGGTCATGGTCGCCTCCCTCCGCGGTGCCGTGTGCCGGTTCGTGATTCGAACATACATTCGACCACCGACATTCGCCGCGCGAGCGCGGGAAGAGGGAAGAGTCCTCGCTTGAGTCCCGGTGGGGAGGAGACTGATGCAGGCGGGCACGCAACGACCACGCGCGCGCTGTGCGCAGCGCCACCACACGCCCACTGCCCCCAGCGCCGCCACGCCCGCGTTGCCCGCAGCGCGACTGCCCGCAGCGCGACCGCGCGCACGCGCCCCCCAGTTTGACCGCCCATCCTCGCGTCGGCTATTCTTGACCGCTGGTGTGCGCTGGGCTGAGCCCGCGTGGGTCACCGCATTCTTCAGCTTCATCTCTTCGACGAGAATTAAGGGTAAACAGTGGTCTACGCAGTTGTGCGCGCCGGTGGGCGGCAGGAAAAGGTTGAGGTGGGCACGGTCGTCGTGCTCGACCGCGTCAAGGCGGGCGAGGACGGCACGATCCAGCTGACCCCCGTCCTGCACGTCGACGGCGACACGGTGACGACCGACGCGAAGAAGCTCGCGAAGATCACGGTCACGGCCGAGGTTCTGAGCGACCTGCGCGGCCCGAAGATCGTCATCCAGAAGTTCAAGAACAAGACCGGGTACAAGAAGCGCCAGGGTTTCCGCGCTGACCTGACCCGCGTCAAGATCACCGGCATCAAGTAAGAAGGGTCGCGAGAAGACATGGCACACAAAAAGGGCGCATCGTCCACCCGCAACGGCCGCGACTCGAACCCCCAGTACCTGGGTGTGAAGCGTTTCGGCGGCCAGGTCGTGAAGGCCGGCGAGATCATCGTCCGCCAGCGCGGCACGCACTTCCACCCCGGCGCCGGCGTCGGCCGTGGCGGTGACGACACCCTGTTCGCTCTCGAGGCGGGCGCGGTCGAGTTCGGCGCCAAGGGCCGACGCAAGGTCGTCAACATCGTGGCGAGCGCCTGAGCTGATTCAGGTTCGACACGCAGCACACAGCTTCGGTGAGGATGGGCGGGCTTCGGCCCGCCCATTCTTCCGTTAGGGGCCGTACCGGCCCCGCAGCAGCACCCCGCTCGGCTCACGCAGTCCCCTGACTGCGGATCGAGCATCCCAACCTCAGGAGGTTCGCGCTCATGGCGACGTTCGTCGACCGCGTCACCCTCCACCTCACTGCGGGCCACGGCGGCCACGGCTGCGTGTCGGTGCGCCGCGAGAAGTTCAAGCCGCTCGCTGGCCCCGACGGCGGCAACGGCGGCGACGGCGGCGACATCGTTCTGGTCGCGTCGAGCCAGGAGACCACGCTGCTGCCGTACCACCGTCGCCCGCACCGCTCGAGCGACAACGGCGGCCCCGGTATGGGCGACAACCGCTCGGGCTTTTCGGGCGAGGACCTCGTTCTGCCGGTGCCGGTCGGCACGGTCGTGCGCGACGCCGACGGCACCGAGCTGGTCGACCTGACGGCGGAGGGCATGCGCATCGTCGTCGGCCCCGGCGGCCAGGGCGGCCTCGGCAACGCGGCGCTCGCGACGACGAAGCGCAAGGCCCCCGGCTTCGCCCTGCTCGGCACGCCCGGGTGGACGGGCGACATGCAGCTGGAGCTCAAGACGGTCGCCGATGTGGCGCTCGTCGGGTATCCGAGCGCGGGCAAGTCGAGCCTCATCGCGTCGATCTCGGCGGCGAAGCCGAAGATCGCCGACTACCCGTTCACGACCCTGCACCCGAACCTCGGCGTCGTCGAGTCGGGGGAGACCCGCTTCACGGTCGCCGACGTTCCCGGCCTCATCGAGGGCGCGAGCGAGGGCAAGGGCCTGGGGCTCGAGTTCCTGCGCCACGTCGAGCGCTGCAGCGCTCTGCTGCACGTGCTGGACTGCGCGACTCTCGAGCCGGGCCGCGATCCGCTCAGCGACCTCGACGTGATCCTCGCCGAGCTCGCCGCCTACCCGGTGCCGGAGGGGCAGACGCCGCTGCTCGAGCGCCCGCAGCTGGTCGCCCTCAACAAGATCGACGTGCCGGAGGCCCGCGAGCTCGCCGACTTCGTGCGCCCCGAGCTGGAGGAGCGCGGCTACCGCGTCTTCGAGATCAGCGCCGTGAGCCGGGAGGGCCTGCGCCCGTTGACCTTCGCGCTCGCCGAGCTCGTCGAGTCTGACCGCGCCACCCGCGCTGCTGACACGACGGTGCGCGAGCGCATCGTGCTGCGCCCGCGCGCGGTCGACGAGGTCGAGGTCACGGTGACCGTCGAGGGCAGTGCTGAGGACCCGGTCTACCGGGTGCGCGGCGCGAAGCCGGAGCGCTGGGTGCACCAGACCGACTTCCGCAACGACGAGGCGGTCGGCTACCTCGCCGACCGGCTGGCGAAGCTCGGCGTGGAGGACAAGCTCTTCCAGGCCGGCGCGATCGCGGGAGCGACGGTCGTCATCGGCGGCGAGAACGGTGTCGTGTTCGACTGGGAGCCGACGCTCACGAGCGCCGCCGAGCTCATGACGGCGCCGCGCGGCAGCGACCCGCGCCTCGACGGCAACGCGCGTCTGACGCGCGAGGAGCGCCGCGCGAACTACTTCGAGCGCATGGACGCGAAGGCGGAGGCCCGCGCCGAGCTGGAGCGCGAGCGCGAGGCGGGCCTGTGGCACCAGGACGACGAGCAGCGTGACGGCCAGGAGGACGACGAGCGATGAGCCCTGCCGCGCGCCGCATCGTGACGGAGGCCCGCCGGGTCGTGGTCAAGGTCGGCTCGTCCTCGATCAGCGGTGCGAACACGGCGCAGATCGGCCCGCTCGTCGACGCGCTCGCGGCGGCGCACTCCCGCGGGGTGGAGGTCGTGCTCGTGTCGTCGGGGGCGATCGCGACGGGCATCCCGTATTTGAATCTGGATGCTCGGCCCACCGATCTGGCCACGCAGCAGGCCGCGGCGGCCGTCGGTCAGAACCTGCTCATCTTTCGATACCAGGAGAGCCTCGACCGCTACGGCATCGTCGCCGGGCAGGTGCTGCTCACGGCGGGCGACCTCGAGCACGCGACGCCGCGCAGCAACGCCCAGCGCGCCATGGAGCGCCTGCTGAGCCTGCGGATTCTGCCGATCGTCAACGAGAACGACACGGTGGCGACGCAGGAGATCCGCTTCGGTGACAACGACCGGCTTGCGGCGCTCGTGTGCGAGCTCGTGCACGCCGACCTTCTCGTGCTGCTGAGCGACGTCGACGCGATCTACACGAAGCCGCCGCACGAGCCGGGGGCGCAGCGCATCGCGCACGTGCCCGCGGGCGACGACCTCTCGCACGTCGAGCTCGGCGATGTCGGCGCTGCCGGCGTCGGCACGGGGGGAGCGGGCACGAAGATCGGGGCAGCGCGCTTCGCGGCCGAGCAGGGTGTGCCGGCGATTGTGACGTCGACCTCCGCGGTGGACGCTGCCCTGCGCGGCGACGACGTGGGCACGTGGTTCGAGGCGACGACCGCCGACTGAGCGGGCGGCGCCGCGCCGTAGAATTGCCCGCATGACGTTGACCGATCTCGCGCCCGACACTCGTACCGTCGACCCGGCTCTCGAGGCGCTGCTCGCCGCCTCCGTCACCGCATCCCGGGCCCTGTCGACGCTCACGACCGAGCGCAAGGATGCCGCGCTCACGGCGATCGCCGACGCCCTCGACGGCGCCGCCGACCGCGTACTGCCGGCGAACGAGCGCGATCTTGAGCGCGGCCGCGAGCAGGGCATCTCGACGGGCCTCATGGACCGCCTGCGGCTCGACGCCGACCGGCTCGCAGGTCTCGCGGCGGCGGTGCGCGACGTGCGTGCTCTGCCCGACCCCGTCGGCGTCGTCGTGCGCGGCTCCCGCCTGCCGAACGGACTGCAGCTGAGTCAGGTGCGCGTGCCGTTCGGCGTGGTCGGGGCCATCTACGAGGCGCGCCCGAATGTGACGGTCGACATCGCCGCGCTCGCGCTCAAGAGCGGCAACGCGGTCGTGCTGCGCGGCGGCAGCGCCGCCGAGCACACGAACCGCGAGCTCGTCGGGCTGCTGCAGGGCGCGCTGCAGAGTGTCGGCCTGCCGGCCGAGGCCGTGCAGACGATCGACGAGTTCGGCCGCGCCGGTGCGCAGCAGCTCATGCGCGCGCGCGGCTTCGTCGACGTGCTCATCCCGCGCGGCAGCGCCGACCTCATCCAGACGGTCGTGCGCGAGTCGACGGTGCCGGTGATCGAGACGGGCGCGGGGGTCGTGCACGTCTTCCTCGACGCGACCGCCGACGCGCAGACCGCGGTCGACATCGTCCACAACGCGAAGGTGCAGCGGCCGAGCGTGTGCAACGCGGTCGAGACGGTGGTCGTGCACCGCGATGCCGCGGCGCGCCTGCTGCCGCCGCTCATCGAGTCGCTGCGAGCATCCGGAGTCGTTCTCCGCGGCGATGACCGCGCTCGCGCGATCGAGGCGAGCCTCGAGACGGCCACGGAGGAGGATTTCGCGACCGAGCACATGGCGCTCGAGCTGTCGATCGCGGTCGTCGACGACCTGGACGGCGCGCTCGAGCACATCCGCCGCTTCTCGACGCAGCACACCGAGTCGATCGTCACGGCAGACATGGCGAACGCGGAGAGGTTCCTGGCTGAGGTCGATTCGGCGGTCGTCATGGTCAACGCGTCGACGCGGTTCAGCGACGGCGGCGAGTTCGGCTTCGGCGCGGAGGTGGGCATCTCGACGCAGAAGCTGCACGCGCGCGGGCCGATGGGCCTGCCCGAGCTGACGAGCACGAAGTGGATCGTGCGCGGCGCCGGGCAGGTTCGCGGCTAGGACACGGTAGATTGGTGCCTCGAACCTCAACGATTCAGGAGCCGTCATGTTGTCGACACTGGCCAGTGTGATCACCGCCGCAGAAGAGCTCGAGCACGAGCTCGCGCCGCTCATCGCGCCGGCGCCCGTTCTGGGCGGCATCGCTGCACTCGTGTTCCTCATGCTCGGTCTCGTCACCTTCGCCTACCGCGACGTCGCGAACCGGCACAGCAACAAGACCGGGTCGTCCACGAGCGGGCACGACGCCGGGCACTGAGCCGGCCGACTTCCGACCCTCTCGACACGCGACGCGACCGCCATCGCCGCCCCCGCCACCGTGACCCCGACCACGAAGCGCCGCGCGCGCATCGGCGTCATGGGCGGCACGTTCGACCCGATCCACCACGGCCACCTCGTCGCCGCGAGCGAGGTCGCCCACCACTTCGAGCTCGACGAGGTCGTGTTCGTGCCGACCGGTCAGCCGTATCAGAAGCCGGATGCGACCTCGAGCGAGCACCGCTACCTCATGACGGTCATCGCGACGGCGGCGAACCCGAGCTTCCGCGTGAGCCGCGTCGACATCGATCGCACGGGCCCGACGTTCACGATCGACACCCTGCGCGACCTGCACGATCAGCACCCCGACGCCGAGCTGTTCTTCATCTCGGGCGCCGACGCGATCGCGCAGATCTTGGATTGGAAGGATGCGCGCGAGCTCTGGGAGCTCGCCCACTTCATCGCCGTGAGTCGGCCGGGTCATCCGCTGAGCGTTCGCGCATTGCCGGAGGGCGACGTAAGCTTGCTCGAAGTGCCGGCCCTCTCGATCTCGTCGACGGATTGCCGTCGTCGTGTCGAGGAGGGATCACCCGTCTGGTATCTGGTCCCCGATGGAGTCGTGCAGTACATCTCCAAGCACCAGCTGTACCGGAGTACCTAGGTCATGAGCAGTCACCACGAGCAGCCGATGAGCCGCCGCGAAGCCCGCGAAGCGGCCGAGCGTGCCGCGCGCGAGTCTGCCGCGCGTGAGGCTGTTGGCCGAGAGCCCGTGCCGAGCGCGGCGCCGGCGCCGACTCCCTCGTCGCCGAGCTTCGCCTCCTCCGCTCCTGTTGCTCCTCCCGCCGAGCCCGCGCAGCGCATGCGCCGCCGCGACTTCCGCCCGCCGTCGGAGCAGGAGGCCCCGCGCGCCTCCTTCGCTCCGGCCGTTGATGAGGATGCTCCGCTCGAGTACCGCACGGAGCGCCCGGTCGACGCACCGCCCTCGCACCACGCCGCCGAGCCGAGGCCTGGCGCGCGCCAGCCGTCGGCCCCGCACGTCATCAGCGAGCACACGCTCTCGCGCCGCCAGCTGCGCTCGCTGCGCGATGCGAGCGACCCGGTCGAGCCCGCGATCGACGCCCCCGCCGCGCCGCAGCACGAGGAGCCCGCACCGCCGTCGCACCACACGCTCCCGTCGCCCGCCCCGCTGCCGCCGTCGGCTCCCGTGCCTCCGCCGCTCATCGAGCCGGAGGCGACCCCCGACAAGCTCGTGGAGCCGTCGTCGTCCTCGGCGCCGACGACCGGCAGCCACTGGTCGGTGGGCGTGCACGACGACGAGGATCCGTTCACGAACACGTTCAGCCGCGAAGTCGGGTCGGCGTCGCACTCGACGAACGCGCTCGTGCTGCCGCAGATGCCCGTCTCGAACCTGAGCGGTCCGGTGACGGGTACGGGCGAGATCATCGTCACGGGCATGATCGAGGTGCCGCGCATCGTGACGAGCACGGGCACGGTGCCGTCGGTGCACGACAGTGCTGACGTGGACGACTATGTCGAGCCGGGCGATGTGGAGCTCACGTCGACGGGCGCGGCGCCGGTGAGCGCTCTGCGCGCGGTGAGCGGCCACACGGGCACGGGCAACATCGTGCACGGCAAGCCTCAGCGCAACGGCAACACCCTCACGACGGTTCTCGTGGCGGCGACGGTCGTGATGGCGGTCGTCGCGATCGGCCTGTTCGTGCTCGCGGCGGTCAACGGACTATTCTGAGTGCTTCCCTTCGCTCCCGACTCTTCAAGGACCCCGTGACCGCTACTTCCCGCGCCCTCGACCTCGCACAGCTCGCCGCTCGTGCCGCCGACTCCAAGCAGGGTGAGGACATCGTCGCGCTGGACGTCTCGGAGCCTCTGCCGCTCACCGACGTCTTCGTGCTGGTCACGGGTCGCAACGAGCGCAACGTGCAGGCGATCGCGGCGGAGGTCGAGGAGAAGATGATTGAGGCGGGCGTGAAGCCGCTGCGCCGCGAGGGCCGGGCTGAGGGCCGCTGGATTCTCATCGACTTCGGGGACGTGATCGTGCACATCTTCCACGAGGAGGAGCGGCTGTTCTACTCCCTGGAGCGGCTGTGGAAGGACTGCCCTGCCGTGCCGCTCGAGCTCGAGCATCCCGCCACCGATTCTGCCTAGCGGCGCCGTCGAGACTCAGCGCTACACGCGCCCTTTCATCAGCCACGGCCGCAATGCGCGCGTCACGAACGGCAGCGCGAGGTAGGTCATGATTGGCGAGACGATGAGCACGAGTAGCAGCACCCGCAGCACGAGCGGCCAGCCGTCGGTGAACGGGTCGATGACGGCGTTGGTGCCGAGGCTCAGCGGGTAGAAGACGAGGATGATGGCGATCATCTGCTTCCACCGCGGCGGTGCGGGCGGCGGGGGTGCGATGACGTCGACGCGGCTGGGCTCGTCGAACCAGCCTTCGATGCCGGTGCGCTCTTCGACGCGCTGATTGGCGGCGAACTCCTTGATAGTGCCGACCCACCAGCCGCGCTCGCTCGAGTTCTCCCACGCGCGAAGGCTGGGCTCGTCGGCGAAGCGCAGCAGCATGTGCCACTCGGGCGATTCGGGGTCGGGGCGCACCCAGCCGGAGCCCAGATAGCCGGGGAACTGGCTCATGAGGTCTTCGCCGGCGCGCGCCCAGGCGGCGAACTCGCGGGCGCGTTCCGGCGGCACGGTGCGGGTGATCGACACGGTCACGGGGGTCGCGGTCATGCCCCTATCCAACACCGTGGCGGGGTGCCGGATGCTCGGCCGACGTGAATTGGTGGGCACCGGGTCGGTGTACTACTCTTGTCGAGTTGTCCCCGGCGAGAGTCGGGTTAGCCACGGGCCTGTGGCGCAGCTGGTAGCGCACCTGCATGGCATGCAGGGGGTCAGGGGTTCGAGTCCCCTCAGGTCCACCAAAAGTTCGAAAGTCGAAACTTGCCCCGCTTGAATGCGGGGCATTTTCGTTGTTGCTACCGGGCCTGCGCTGTAGGTGTTGATTCTCTGCGAAGTCACGGTGTCGACACCGGCCTGGGGCTGCAGCTCGACGTTCTCGTTCTCGTCCACGATGATGCGCGTGAACAAGGCTTGGTTCAGGAACCGGCGTTCAGCGGGTTCGCAACGCAGGTACAACCCTTGCAGATCGGTGAGCACGGCGAGCATGTCTTCGAGGCCTTCACGGGCGTCCGCGTAGCGGGAATGCAGGCTGTCGAGCCTGGTCTGGATCGCGCCGAGTGCGTTCTGGATTCGGTCTTGCTCGCTCTTCAACAGATCGACCGGGATCGCATCGGCGTAGTGCGCCTGCACGAGCTTCAACCGTTCGGACTCGAGGCGAGCCTTCTGCTCGGTGAGTGCCGCGCGCTCGTCGCTGGCCCCGCCTTCGAGCCTGTCGAACACCTCGTGCAGAATCTTCCCAACCCCGGCAGCTTGGTCTTCGGTGAGTGACTTCGTGGCGTATGCCTGCTCGACTTTCAGTTCGATCCGCTCCACCAGGATCGCACTTCGCGTGCAACTCGTGGTTTTGCGACGGCGACCTGAGCAGGAGAAGTAGTCGTACCGTTCGCCCGTGTTTCCCTGCGGACGTTCAAGCATGAGCTTTGCCCCACAGGAGCAGTAGAGCGCGCCTTTGAGGTAGTGGTCGTGCTTCTGCGGTCGCTGACCTCGCTGGTTGTTGCGGTCGAGAATCTGCTGCACTTTCGACCAGACCTCGGGTGTGACCATCACGTCGTGGCTGCCCTCGTAGACTGCGCCCTGAAACGTGACGAGGCCCTTGTAATACGGGTTCGTGAGTACCTTGTGCAGCATCGTTGTGGTGAGGGGCTTCTCAGGATGCTTCGGTGTCGGTCTCGTGGTCAGGCCGCGCCGATTCACTTCCTCGGTGAGCATCGAGAGTGTCCAGTCGCCATTCGCGTAGCTCTCGAACGCAAACTTCACAAGGTCGAATCTGTCGGGATCAGTGGTGACCTCGCGAATCTCGGCACCGTTCTCGGTGGTTCGCACGTTGAGGTAGCCGAGCGGGGCACGACCGGGAGTGCCACCCATGACTGCTTTCTGCCGGAGGCCCTTCACCACCTCCTGCGCGAGGTTCAGCGAATAGAACTCCGCGATCGTGGCAAGGATGCCGTGCATTAGCATCCCCGACGGCGACTCGTCGATGTTCTCAGTGACCGACACTAGCTGGATGCTGCGCCCGCGTAGCGTTGCATGGATCACGGCATCATCAAGGCGGTTCCTTGCCATGCGATCGACCTTGTTGATAATGCAGAACTGCACGGGGTTCACCGCCACATATTCCAGCATCTCCTGCAGCGCTTTACGGTTTGCGGTCTTCGCCGATTCGCCTGGCTCGATGAACTCTTTGACGATCACTGCCCCGAGCGAGGCGGCTTTCTTCTCGGCGGCTTCGCGTTGTGCAGGGATCGAGAGACCTTCTTCGAGGCCGTTGCGGGTGGCTTGATCCTTGGTCGAGACTCGCAGGTATGACACCGCGAGCGGGGTGCCATCACCGGGGGCGGGCTGCGGTTTGGCTTTGGCTGCTTGGGTAGCGAGCTTGCGGAGCGAGTCGAGGTCGAGACCGGCAGGGAGACCTAGGAGAGTCATTGCGATTGCCTTTCGTCAGGCAGCACCGAGCATGACTCGCTGCTGCGTGACGTGGCGGTCAGATTCGCAAGAGAGAAAGAACACTGCACTCCGGGCAATCGCCGGGGCCGTGTCGCAAGGGGTGCCACGTCTTGCTTGAGTATCTGTCTACGATGCTACTGCTTCACCGCGAGGGCGTCTTGGAAGAACCGGGAGAGACCGGCATTTCCGATATGCTGCTTGGCGGATTCATTCTGATCAGCAGACGCTGATGTCGAACGGAGTGCGATCCTGATGAGTACCTCCGCAAGCAACGGCACATCCACGGTCTCGCGGTCTTCGCAGCGCACCTTGACCTCCCGGCCTGCGGAAAGGGCTGGAGTCTTTCGCTGGTAGCTGCGCACCATCTCAATCACCGCTTGCGGCATTGCGGCGTGCTTCATGCTCAGCCACGAGAAGGAAGTAAGCGTCTTCGTCGGCACGGCGCGAAGCCACATCGGCTTTGACGAACTCTACGAAGTCGGCGTCTCGGTCAACGATGGGGGCCTCCGCCGCCGCAGGGTACGGGGTGTCGCCCGGCCAAGTGGTTTGCCGTGTGGGGCGGTCGCGGTCGATGCGGGTGCCGGAGGCTTGCACCCATTCGCGCAGGCGCATCCGCGCTTCGGTGAAGTCGCGGTGCCAGGTGATCGGGCCGCTGGCGTGCTGTTCAGGATCGTAGGCGCCGAGCCAATGACAATGCAGCGCCGAGAGTTCCCATACCAGCTCGGGGTGCCGGTGCCACAGCGGGGGCAGCACTGCCGGTGTGAGACCGTAGGAGAGTTTCAGCCAGGACACCCAGCTGTTGAGTTCGAGCCACTCGATCTCGGCTTGTTCGCTGGTGAGTAGGTTCCAGTTGATCGGTCGCGGCGGTGCGCTCACTCTGCCTCCCGCGTTCACCGGAGTGCCGAGACGCGGGAACTCTCGTGATGTCGATGCCGATGATTCTGACTCGGGCGCCTCCACGTCGGGAGGAAGTTCACTCGTATCCATGATGCCCTCGCTCATCGACTCACGCCGACTGATGCCGCGCTCACGTGTGTGGTGCGGTGCGGCTCAGGATGTGCGCTGACTGCCGTCGAGTGCTCCTGCGCGGCGCTGAGTGCCTGCCTCATCGCGGTGTGCTCTGTCGCACGCTGTTCGGCGCGGGGGCTGCGGTCGACCGTGTAGCGGGTGCGTCGGGTGTTGTGGCCGATCTGCTTGACCTCGAAGCGTTCCTTGCCAGTCTGCTTGCTGACGCGCACCACGCCCTGCGCGATGAACGAGTCGCCCTTGCGGTACTGAGCGAGGATTGTCTCGGCAGCACCCCAGTATGCGGTGAGCGCGTGAAAGGTCGGTTCTTCCTTGATCGTGCCGCCGGTCTCTAGGTCGTGAACGAATCGCTCGGTGCCGTAGCGGGCATAGATTTTGGGGGCTCATCGCAATTGAGGGTGTAGCGGCGGGTAGCGCGTCGTAGGCCTGGGTGGGGGTCGAGGTCTTCCAGGATGGAAGTTCTCACGCTGCCGATCCGGAAGACCTCGACGTGCCCCACGCTACCTT